>SXGT01045101.1_pt1 | contig 119680 bp, 111 predicted proteins | sample 3176221 | NCBI WGS metagenome assembly SXGT01 (sample SAMN11356862, study PRJNA531348) | freshwater metagenome | isolation source: freshwater sample F1-120 | place: China: Fuxian Lake, Yuxi | collected 2017-12-25 | reverse complement strand
CATCATGCCGGGTCACATCCACACGCCGGGCCACGTCGGCGTGTTGAGCCGCTCCGGCACGTTGACCTACGAGGCCGTGGGTCAGCTGAGCGCCGTCGGGCTCGGTCAGTCCAGCTGCGTGGGCATCGGTGGCGACCCCATCATTGGGACGCAATTCATCGACGTCATGACGATGTTCAACGCGGACGCCGACACGCATGCCGTCATTATGATCGGTGAAATCGGTGGGACGGCCGAAGAAGAGGCCGCGGCCTGGATTCGCGCCAACATGGAGAAGCCTGTCGTCTCCTTCATCGGCGGCGCCACGGCACCTCCGGGTCGCCGAATGGGCCACGCGGGCGCGATTGTCAGCGGCGGCCAGGGCACGGCAGAGAGCAAGTTTGCCGCATTGGCGGCGGCCGGCGTGCACATCGTCCGCAGCCCCGCGGAAATGGGCCGGAAGATGGCTCAGGTCCTCAAGGCCGCGTAGGCGCCGCGCTAACGGTCGGGGAAGAGCAGCAGCTTGGATCGGTCGGCCTCCAACGGGAGGCCGCGCTGACCGATTTCCTCGATGGACGCGATGGAATGGATCGAGAGGTGGAGCACGTTTGTCGCTTCGAAGCGGCGTTTGAGGCGCTCCTCTGCCGGGTTCACGAGGACGGATGGCGCGTCCCAGAGCAGGTCGGACAGCGCGACAAAGGTCAGTCCGAGTTGTGAGTCTGAAATGGACCGCGCTCGAAGGACGACCATTTCCCCGTCGCGGGGGTCCTTCCACGTCACGGCGTAGTGAGGTGTCATGCGTGAGTGGCCTGCGTGAGTTCGGCGCGGCGGAATCCGAACCGGACGCGAAGGGTGGCCTCGCTTCCGTCGATCGTCATCTGCAGGTCCTCGACCCCGAGCTGCAGGGACGTCCCCGAAGCGAGTCCGCCGAACAGGCCCTCGACCTGGCCCCGCGAAACGAGCGTCACGGGCTCCATCTGAGCGATGCGGGGGGCCAGGAGCAACTCACCGATACGGCTGAGCAACTCCAGCGTCACGCCTTCGCCAAGGTGGAGGCCGACGTCGGACAGGTCGCCGACGATGGCGTCGCGGCCAGCGTCGTAGCGAACCGCGGCCAGGGCGAGCGACGCGCCGACCCGGCGTTCGAGCCGGAATGGCACAGCCAAGGTGCCGACGTGCAACACGCCTTCGACCCTCCCTCGGAGCCACGCGTCGGCCGAGACGCGCTGGAGGCCGTAGGTGAGTTCAGTTCCGAGGTGGTCCACGTCGACCTGCCAGGCGACGTCGATGGCGACAGGGGGACCATCACCGCCCCGGCTGCGCCAGAGGCGCCGAAGTCGTTGGCCGACGGAGCGCATCCGATCGGTTCGGCCGGTCAGGCGTCGAACGACGGCCCCGCCACCGTCGGCGAGGCGCCGCCTTGCGGCACCGAGGACTTCGAATTCGCCCCCGGCGACGTGGACCGGCAACGTGGCGCTCAGCAACTCGCGCCACAACTCCACCGAGAGTCCGAGCGCGACGTGGTGTGCCATGTCGCGACCCTAACTTCCGATGGCGCTCAGCCGTGGACTTCGGTCGTCCGGAAGAACCACGCGCACTCGATCGCCGCATTCTCGGCGCTGTCGCTGCCGTGCACGGCGTTCTCGCCGATGCTGTCGGCGTAGAGGCGGCGGAGTGTGTTCTCTGCGGCCTGGGCCGGGTTCGTGGCACCCATGATCTCGCGATTGCGGAGGACCGCGTTCTCGCCTTCAAGGACGATGAGGACGCAGGGGCCCGACGTCATGAAGTCGCACAACTCGCCGAAGAAGGGGCGAGCCTTGTGGACAGCGTAGAAGCCTTCGGCTTCCTGGCGGGAGAGCCAGGAACGGCGGATGGCGATCGGCCGCAGGCCTTCGGCCTCGAAGCGGGCGATGATCTTGCCGATCAGATTCTTGCGGACGGCGTCCGGCTTAACGATGCTCAGCGTGCGCTCGACGGCCACAGCTCCTCCAGGCCCCATTTGCGGGGCGCGGCGCCTAACGGGTCCTGCGCCCGGTCGCAGGGGTCAGCGTCAGTCCCCGCCGAGTGCGCCAATGAACTGCCAGTCCTCGGTCTGGTCCTCGGTGCTGCTGCAGGTCAGCTGAACGGACTCGCTGTCGGGGCAAGGGTGGTCGCGGTTGACGGACCACATCGACAGCAGACCCATGCCTTGGTCGACGGCGAAGGCGCGGAGTTGGGCCGCGTCGTCGAGCGTGAACGTCTCCGTGAGGACGTCGTTGAGCCCAATCATCGGCGTGGCGCCGATTCGACTCCACGTTGTTGCAGGACTGGGCGTCAGCCCGGCGTCTTGCCACAGGGTCGTCATCTGGGCGTGCAGCGCTGTGACCGCCTCGATGGCGTAGGTGCCCATCTGGCCCTCGGGGTCCGGCGCGGCGCCGTCGCCGTAGTCCATCGTCATGACGTTCACGCCGGCGATCGCCACACCTTGCGCCAACGCGTCGGCGAGGAGGGCCTCGCCGTCGGGGGTGATTCCAGTTGGCAACACGGGAAGGGTGAACCAGACGTCGACCGTGCGTCCCTCGGCGGCCAACTCGGTTTGGAGTTGCATGATGGCGGCGTTGCGTCGGCGGACGCTGGCGTCGTCGGCGAGCCAGGCCCCCTCGACGTCGAAATCCAGCGCCTTCAGGCCCAAGGTGTCGACGATGATGCGCAGTTGATGAGCAAGCGCCGAAGCGTCCGGGCATGCGACTTCCAGCGGGATGCTGGCTGCGCCGCCGAGCGAGGCGACGACGTCGCCGCCGGTCGCGCGGACGGCCGCGACTTCGTCGTAAAGGAAGATCTGGCCGGACTCGTCCCAGGCGTCGGGGCCGGATTCCAGGGTGTAGTAGCCGCCCCAGCTGGGTGTGCAGATTCCCGGCCCCTGAGCGACGAGAAAACCCAAGGTGTAGTTTTGAACTACAGTTTCGGCGCCACCTCGCCAAGGATGGCAAAGGGGTAGAGCGATGCGTCGACAAAGGGTACGAACTCGGGTCCAGCGGCGGGCGGCGTCGTGGGGCCGGGAAGGGTGCCGCCAGTCGTCGGCGCTGGCTGCGTGACGGGGCTGTCAGGCGATGTGCTGGCGGCCGTTGGGGGGCTCGCGCCACGATCGGCCGTGGCTACGCAGACGTCGCCGTCGCGCATGGTGCCAGGGCCACAGGTCAGCGACGCGCAGGCCGAGAGCCAGGCGAAAAACGGAGTCATGCCTCCGCAGCTCTCGATTTCCCCTTGGCGGCAACGCGCCGTCAGCCCAACTTCACGCGTCCCTTAGGAACTGACGATGGGGCCCGGGGATGACGGATCGACCATGGCGGAGGCGGTTTGGGACCGGTGACGCGGCGATCGGCGCTCGCGATGGCCGGTGCGGCGGCCGCGTCAGCTTGCCTACGCCAACGCGGTGGAGTGAGCATGTCAGGTCGAATGCCGGTAGCTTTTGTCCCCCATGCCGGCGGTCCGTTGGGCCACGTTCCGATGGGTGTGGCTCCCGCCGAGGAGCGCGCCTTCGTCGCCTACTGGCAATCGTTGGCCACACTTCCGAAGGTGCGGCCGTCGGCCGTTGTTGTGGTGTCGGCCCACTGGGAGACGGCGGTTCCTACGGTGATGTCGTCTGCCCGTCCGCCAATGCTCTATGATTACGGTGGGTTTCCAGCCGAGGCCTACCCGATCGCGTGACCGGCGCCCGGCGAGCCCGGTTTGGCGGGGCGCATACGGAGCCTGGTCGAGGGCGCGGGCTTCGCTTCCGCCGAAAACCCAGGCCGGGGCTACGACCACGGGACCTTCGTGCCGTTGAAGATGGCCTTTCCAGCGGCCGACCTACCCGTGGTCCAACTCTCGATGCTCAAGAGTCTGGATCCGGCCGAACATCTCGCTTTGGTACGCGCGTTGGCACCGCTGCGCGATGAGGGCGTGTTCATCGTTGGCAGCGGCGACACCTTCCACAACATGCGAGGCTTCGGCCCGGCGTTCTTGGGCCCCTCCACGGCGTTCTATGGTTGGCTGACGGACGCGGTCGAGGCGTCGGCCGACGAGCGGGATCGGCGCCTGAGCGCGTGGGCTACCGCGCCGTCCGCGCGGGTTTGCCATCCGCGAGAGGATCACCTGCTTCCGTTGTTGGTGGCGGCGGGTGCGGCGGGTTTGGACCGAGGGACGGTGACCTGGCGCGGGACGTTCATGGGGCCCGAGCAGGTGGGATTTCACTTCGGGTGAGCCTGTTCACGGCGCGTCCTGCGGACCGCCCGCAGACTCGGCGGGGCCGCATCACTCCACGTACCCCAGCGCCTCCAATCCCCCGACGTCTCCGTCCAGTGGCGTCATCTCCAACGCTCGCCGCGCCGCCGCCTCCAACGCCGTCCAAGCCGACACGTCGTCCGCGACATGCCCGCAAACGTGCGCTTGCCTGAGCGACGGCCAAGGGTCGCCCTCGTGGACCGTCGGTAGGTGGGCCATCCAACCGCGCGACGGCTCCCGCTCCGCGGCGTCCAACCTTGCCCGGCACGCCGCAACCTCCGCGGCCGTCGCCAGAGGGCGCTGTTGGTGAGGGTCGGCCGCCAGATCGTAGCGTTCGACGTGGCCGCGACTGTCCACGAGCGCTGTGAGCGCGCCCTCACGCACGTGGACTTGGACCCCAGGCCCCGGCGCAGCCCCACGCGCCATCGGCGCCGGTCCCCACGTCGCTCTCGCCGCCGGGGCCCCGGTCCGCGACGGCAACTCGGCGAGCCGCCGGACGTGGTGGGCCACCGACGCCGTCGACACCGGCTCCGTCGAGACGCCGGGGGCGTACCCCGGGCCGATGACCCACATCGGTACGTGGGCCGTAGGCTCGTAGGTGCTCCACTGATGCGTGCCGAGGTGCTGGTGCTCCGTCAGGCTCTCTCCGTGGTCGGCGGCGACGACCGCCCTCACGTCGGCCCGTCGTGCGTCCACCCCCGCGAGCAGCTCCCCGACGACGGCGTCGAGTTGGCGGACGGCGGACGCGTACTTGGCCGCGGCGTCGTCCATCGACACGTCGCAGCGTTCCGTCGGCGGCAACGGGGCGGGGAGGGGACGCAGCGGATTGCCAGAACCCAGCCGTCCCGCCGTGGGATGGTCGCTGTACGCACACGGTGACGGCAGTGCGCCGGCGGGCGCCGGCCGCCTCGGGTCCACGCGTCGCGGCGCGTGGGCGTCGTAGAGGTGCACCCACAGGAAAACGTCGTCTCCTGCCTCACGGCCATCCAGCCAGCGCAAGGCACGTTCGACGACCCGACCGCCGGGGTCGACTCTTGCCGGGCCCAGGTCGAAGAGCTGTCGCGACAAGGGCAGGTGGCGCCGGGCCGGATGGTCGCCAAGGGCGTCGCCATACACATGGAATCCGCGCGTGAGTCCCGTCTGCGCGCCCAACACATCGGCCGCGACGAAAGCGCCGGTGTGCCACCCCGCCTTCGAAAGTGCCTCGGTCACGGTCGGCGCCGAGGCGGGCACGACACGGCCGTTGTGCAGCGCCCCGTGCTCTTGCGGCGTGAGCCCGGTGAGCCAGGTTGCGTGCACGGGCAATGTGAGTGGCGCTGGCGCCCGGGCGTCGACGTAGGCGGTTCCACGTTCGGCCAACCCGTCGAGGTGAGGCGTGAGCCCTGCGGCCACCTCGTTTGGCCAACTGGAAACGTGGTCCGCGCGCAACGTGTCGAGGCTGAGCAGCAACAGGGTTCGCCCTTCACCGGGACCGGGCTCGGCTTGGGATTTGCGCACGTCGACGGTCGCGACGGCGGCGGCCGCCAACAACGCGCCAACGCCCGCCGTCCATCGGATCGACAGACCGAACGTCGCAAATGGCACCAATACGCAGGCCATCGCGGCGAGGGTGAGCCCATCCTCACACGCGAGGTCCACCCACCAGTCCGTCGCCGTCCAGCCCACGGGATGGGTCGACAAGCGGAAGGCCTGTCCGGTGGCCGATGCCGCGGACGCCAGGACCGCCACCGCAAGACCGGACGCCACACGCTCAAGGCGCGCGGTCAACGGGGCCCAACCGGAGAGCGTGACGACGTCGGCCGATTCATCGCGGATGGATGGCCCGGGGCGGGGTTGGGGTCAAGGGCAGGCGGCAGGTGACCTGAGCCATAGGTTGGACGGTGAGCCCGCAGGTTAGCGGCTCGGCGTTCGGAGGAATCATGCGGACGGTTTGGACCGCGCTTCTGGCGATGGGCTGCAGCGATGGACGCGTCAAGCTCGACGAGGAGCCGTTCGGGACGGTTCGCTCCGCCGTTTGGTTCGATTTCGCGCAAGACGCCGTCGAGAATGAGGACGTCCGCCATCATCGGCTCGTGCTGTCGACGACGCCAGGCCTGTGCAAAGAGGTCCAGGACGTGATGCAGCCCCTTTCGGAGGCCTTCAGCGCGAACCTGGACTTCGAACCCTACGACGAGGAAGAGACCTGCAACGCCACGAAGAGCTGGTACCAGGACGCCGGCGAGCTCGTCGACAAGTGGTACCGCAAGGATGGCGCCAACATGGTCGTGCTCGAGTTCTACGACCCCGACGCCGACATCTCCGATCCGCCCGACGCCACGACCTATGTACAGGGCTACGCCGACACGTCGCACTACTACTTTGGCACGGTCATCCTGCGTTCGGCCAATCTCGAAGCCGCCATCGGTGAGGAGATTCGCTGTGGCGATGCGAGCGAGGCCGTCTACGACGACGTCGACGAGGCGATCGCCGAAGTGCAGCAACTGCTTTTCCTCAACGGTGGCACACTCATCCTCGAGGAAAACAAGACCGGTGATCGGCGAATGCTCAAGGACTTCAGCACGAACGTCGTGGACGACGACGGCGACGCGCGCGGTCAGATCGAGCTCAGCGCCGGCTTTGACCTGTGCGAGGTTTCGTGGACCGGAGCGCTACCGCCTCCCTTCTGATCACCAGCGCATGCGGGCGGCCACGGCCAGAACGGTAATGCAGACGATGCCGGCCACGGCAACGGCGAAGCCACGGCTGTCGCCCGTGTTCATCAAAGTACGGAACTGCCACGCGGCGAGGACGACCAACGCGCCGCCAGCAACGAAGCGAAGGCCGATCCCGAAGGGGGTCAGGGCCACGGGCTCGTCTTGCGGGGGAGGAACCTCCACGCGCCGGGGCGCCCCCGAGGACGTGTCCGCCAGATCTCTCGAGGCCGCTTGTGCCGAGGCGAGGTCGGGACACTCACCCGACTTCTTCAGGGTCGCGCCCATCCACACTTCGTAGCGGAAGCGATTCGGCGCCATCTGACTGATGCGAAGGATGTACCCGTTGGGCGCTTTGAGGGACCCCGGGGTGGGGTCGTAGCGCCGCACCCAAGTTCCGTCGCCGGCGTGCTTCCAGTCGGTCATCGATGCTCCGAGCGGTCGCTATCCGCGGGGTTGGGCCGCTGCGAACACGGCCAGGTCCCAGGACAGGGTCGTCTCGATGGCCCCGGCCTCGGACGCGCGCGACAGCGGCCCATGTCGGCCCCGCCAGGTGGCGATCAACACGTCGCGAGCCGCGGCTTCATCGAGCGTGACTCGGACGGCGACGTGCTTGGTGGCCTGCAGCTCGAAGTGGGGACGAAGCCTCTCGACCCATCCGTCCAGGCGAGGTCGGTCGGGCGCGGCTCCGAGTGCGGCCGTGCGCAACCCGTCCAGATCGTCGGTTCCGGCCACGGCGAGGACGACGCGTCCGTCAGGTCGCAGGACGCGGCGCGCTTCCACGCCGTCCACGCGCGCGTTGACGGCGGTGATGGACCCCACAGACCCGTCGAGCAGCGGCCATCGGCGGTCCGCGTTGGCGACGACGAAGGTCAAGGAGGGAGCTGTCCGCGCCGCCGTCGCCATCGCTGCCGGCGAGAGGTCGAAACCTGACGCCCCGAGGCGCCGCACGAGGGCACCTTCGCCGGCGCCCACATCGACGATGGGCCCAGGCAGGTTCAGGGAGACAATCGCGTCGAGAATGGGGTCCGTCAGACCGCGCGCAACATGGCGGGCCCGGGCGGCTACGATTTCGGGAGAGTCGCCAGGTTGCAGGCTCCGCCGGTCCTGCGGCTGCAGCAGGTTGATGTACCCCTGGCGTGCGCGGTCGAATGCGTGGCCCGACGGACAGTGCGCTCGCCGCTCGTCGAGCGTGAGCGGGAGGCCGCAGTTGCGTACGGTACAGGCCCACACGTCGATCCACGCCCCGCACCAGCCAGGGATAGCGCGGACGACCGGAGCAGCCATGGCCAAGGTCGTCCTCCACCAACCGCCCCGCTTGTGGGGCCTGCCCAACCCTTCGCCCTTTTGCGTGAAGGTCGAGACCTGGCTTCGGCTTGCGAAGGTCGACTACGTGTCGACCCACGCGAACATGTTGAAGGCACCGCGCGGGAAAGTCCCGTGGATCGTGGATGACGGCACGCTTGTGTCCGACTCCGAGGCCATCATCAACCATCTCGAGGCGTCGTTGGACGACCCGCTCGGCGAGGCCTCGCTCGCGCCCGATCTCCGGGCCCAACACCACGCCGTCCGCCGCATGTTGGAAAACGGCACCTACTGGTTGAGCTTCTACGAGCGTTGGGTCAGCGACGAGCATTGGGCCACGACACGGGCCGCCTTCTTCGACCCATTGGGTTTTCCGATGGGGACCCTCGTCGGCGCGATGATTCGCCGCCGCGTCGCGCGGGATGCCCACGGCCAAGGCGTGTCCCGCTACGAGGCGTCCGAGCGCGAAGCGATGGGCATTTCCGATTGGGAGGCTGTGGAGGCCGTCCTTGGCGACGCGCCATTCTTTGGCGGTGCTGCGCCCCGCCGGATCGACTGCGCGGTGTACGGATTCGTCTGCCAAGCCCTTTGGGCGCCTTTCGAGACGTCGATGGCGCGCTACGTCCGTGGTCGACCGCGGCTCGTGGCCTACGGCGAGCGTATGCGGGCGCTCGCCTGGACCGAGATTCCCAAGGCCGTCCGCGTTCCCTGACGGAACGCGCTTCGGTTCAGAGGGGGATGACGGTGAGCGCGTCCCAGTCGATCTTGGCGAACGGGACTTCGTCGTCATCGCCGCTGATCACCTTGGTCTCCGAATACTCGAGTGAGCCGGAGATGTAGATGTTCACGGTGACGTCGTTGTCGCCATTCCAGACGTTCGCCCCGCCGTAGTCGTGGACGACGACGGTGTACTCGCTCTCGGCGGGCTTCGCGAGGTTGATGTTCTCGGGGCCCTTGCCCGTGAGGTCGTCCAGGTCGAGCTCCGGGTCGTCCGTCTTGCCAGAGACGCCCCAGGCCACGCCATTCTTGCAGTTCTGCCAGTGGCAGTCGTCGGTGTTGTTCCACAGCGCGCCACCTTCGCGGACGACGTGCAGATCCATGTCGTCGTTGTTGTGGCTCCAGTACAACTCGACCCACAGGTCCTGGCTGGGAAGGGCCTCGAGGCTGGCATCGCAGGGTGCGGACACGTTGCCCATGTCGTCGGTCACGACGAGGCGAGCCGTGTAGGTTCCGGCGAGGTCCGGCGCGAACGGGCCGCGGTCGGGAGCATTGCCAGGCGGGAGCGCGATGGCGGAGCCGGGGGGCTGAGCGATGATCGTCCAGCTGTAAGTGACGATGGTGCCGTCGGGGTCGTAGCTGTCGGAGCCGTAGAAGGTTGCGACCTCGAAGGGCGGCGACACCTCCGACGGGTCGACGTAGCAGACGGCGATCGGCGTCTCGCCGTCCGTGACGGGCGGCGGGGGTGTGGTGGCAGGCGGCGGGTCTGGGGGCGGCTCGTCGGGCTCCGGCTCGGGCGCGGGCTCAGTCGGCAGTGTGACGGGCTCCGTCACGACCTCGGGGACTTCGGGCTGGCCGATGTCGTACTCGGTGCAGGCCAGAGCGAAAGCGGCGAGCGGGATCACACGAATCACGGTTCCTCCGAGGAGTGGCGGACGGGCCCCTTTGCCTCGCCTTGACGAAAGGTGCAACCGGGCTCAGCCGCCGTGTTCGACGACGCGTGCGCCCCGCCCGGCGCTTGCCGGCAGGACCTCGAGCCATTTGGACAGGCGCTCGCGCACGCCAGGAACGTGGCTGACGAGGCCGACGACACGATGGCCGCGGGGCAGGGCCTCCAAGGCTGTCATCGCTCTGTCCAACGACTCGGCGTCGAGGCTCCCGAATCCTTCGTCGAGGAAGAAGAAGTCCAAGCGGCGCTGAGACCGAGCCGCGATCGACTCCGACAGGGCCAACGCCAACGCAAGCGAGGCCAGAAAGGTCTCCCCGCCTGAAAGGCCCGATGTCGGACGAACGGCGTCGCCGTAGTCCGTGTCGACGACCTGAAAGGCGCCGTCGCCGTCGACATCGAAACGGTACCGGTCGTCCGTCAAGACGAGAAGGTGGACGGACGCGCGCCGGACGAGGTCGCGCAGCGCGTCGTCAGCCAACCAGGTGACGAAGTCGTGCTTGCGCAGGCGCGCGGCCAAGGTGTGCAGCCGCGCCAACTCGACCTTGACAGCCTGGCCGAGCGACGCCAATTCGGCCCGCCGCGGGGCATGGACGGCGGCTAGTTCGGCCCGCGCTTCGACGTCGGCTTGGGCGGTGCGCGCGCGGCGTTCGTCCTGTTCTGCGCGCTCGACGGCGAGCGAGGCCGCCGCGGCATCCAGGGCGGGAGGGGCGTCGGCGAAATCGGTGTCGGCGGCCAAGCGGGCCCGCTCTGTGTTGGCGAGGGCGTCGTCGAGCGCCTTGAGCCGGGCGGTGAGTTGTTCGCGCGTCCCGGCGTCCAGTGGGTCGTCGCCGACGGCGTCAACCGGCACACCCTGGAGCGCTCGTTCGGCCTGGTCGAGCGCCCCGCGCGCCGTCGCCAGATCGCGCTCGGCGTCCGCGGCCTCCAGCGCTGCGCGTTCGGCGGCGTGGGCATGGTCCGCTGCGGCCTGGACGAGCGCGGGCAGCGGTGCCGATTCCATCGGCTCAGGAGGCGCCGGCGTCTCGGGCCCCAGCGCGATCAGGGTCGCCTCGGCGGCCCCGAGGCGGATGCGGGCCTGTTGAAGCTCGGCTTGGAGATTCGCGCGATCGGTGGTGGCTGCGTCGAGCTGAAAACGGAGCGCTTTGGCGTGGGCTTCGGCGCCTGCGACGTCGGGCTCGGGCCCGGTGGTGAGCCGACGGAGGGGGACGAGGAGGTTGAGTGCCTCTTGAGGCGTGTCCCGGCGGGCGTCGGCGGCTTCGAGGTCGGCTTCGTCCAACGACCGGCGCGCCGCCGCAACGGTCGCCTCCGCCTCCTCAGCGCGAACCCGGAGGGCGTCGACCGTTCGCTCGGTCGCGGCAATGCGCGTCGCCAGCTCCTTGGCGGACGCCTTGGCGAGTTGGCTTTCGCGGGCGCCGGCGGCGCGGGCGATCCAGGAAGCGACGTCGGGGGCAGCGGGGTCGGCCAGGGCGGCGATCTCGCCGGCCACGGCGTCGACCTCCGCCTGCGCCGCCCGTGCCCTGGCTTCGGCGGCGGCCGCGTCCGCCTCGGCCCGCCGCAATGAGGCTTCGGCGGCCGCCAGCGGTTCGGGATCCGGCTGTGGCGCTGCTGCGCCCGGCGCCGAGGCGGGGTGAGGGTGCTCGGTGGCGCCGCACACAGGGCACGGCGAGCCGTCTGCGAGGTCGAGCGCGAGGTGGGCCGCGCGGTCCCTGGTCGCCCGCCGCGCGGCCTCCACGCAGGCTTCCTCCAACGCGGCCGCAAGGCCGTCGCGGAGAGTTCTGGCCGACGCCAGCGCCTCTGCTGCGCGCATGCTGGTTGACGCCGCGCGGTCGGCGGAGACGCGCCGGCGAGCCTGATCGACGAGCAAGGCCTGATGTCGCGCGATGCGCTTCTCCCATGGCGCGGGGTCTTCGGCAGGGAGGTCGTCGACCTGCCCGAGTTGTTCGCGCAACTGCCGGAGGTCCGCGTCCGCCACCGACCAATCCCGACGTGCCGCCGCAACGGCCTCGGCCGCGGCTCGCAATTCGTTCCTTCGCGCGTCCAGTTGCCGCGCACTTCGGTTCACACGCTCGGTCGCACGTTGGAGCACGTCGTGTTCGTGCCGCTTCGCTTCGGCGGCCCGCCAATTCGCGTGCACCTCGCGTGCGGCCTCCGCGTCGACCTCGGCGCGTTCGCGTTGGCCCGTCAGGTCCGAGAGCTGGCGTTCCGCCTCGTGCCAACGAGAATCGAGCCGCTCGACCACCTCGCGCTCCCGCTGGCACGCCGCGCTTGCCGCCAACCGCGCGTCGCGGGCCGTTGTCCACGCTGTCCACGGCCCGCGCAGCGCCTCGGCCTGGTCGGCTCGGCTGCGAGCCTGCCGAGCGTCGTCCGCACGTTCGGTCGCCCGCCGTGCCCGCGTCGTCGCCGCCTCGGCCACCGAGGAGGCGTCGGTCCACCGGGCTCGCGCGTCGTCGCGCCGGCGGATCGGTTCCTCCCATTGGGCAGCGCGCGTCGCCCGCCGCAGGCGCTCGCGGTCGCCGCTTGCCGCGACCCAAGCTGCCCGCGCGGCTTGTTCTGCTTCGTTGGCCGCCTGAAGCGCTCGCCACCGCCGTTCGCGGTCGACGGCGTGTACCAACCCTGCGCGAGCCGTGCGCGTGCGCTCTTCGGAATGAAGGGTCACCTGTCTGGCCGCGGCCAATTCGACCTCGCTCGCCTCGAGGTCGAGCTCGACCGCGCTCCGCAGCCCCGTGGCCTCGCCTTCGAGAAGGGCCTCCTGGGTTCGCAGCGCCGCCTCGCGCTCTCGAATGCCGGCGCGGAGATTTTCGCCGTAGGGCGCCAAGTCGAAAATGCGCTCGAGCATGTTTCGACGATCGCCGCCCCTGAGCTGCAGCAATTCCTGAAAACGACCCTGCGGCAAGATGACGGCCCGTCGAAAGTCCTCCCGCGAGAGCCCAACGAGACGGGAGATCTCGGTGTTGAAATCGCGTTCAAGCTCGGCGACGACGCCGCCACCTTCGCCCTCCCGAATCAGCCGCCCGTAGCTCCGGACAAGGCCACCTTGTTTGTCGTCCCGATACTGGCGCTCGATGCGCCAGCGCTCGCCGGTGCCGTCTTCGAAGCGAAAACGAACCGTCACGCGAGACGCCTGGGGGTGACGCAATCCCCGCCTGGAGGCGCCCTGACCGCGGTCGACATCGCCGTACAGGGCGAGACCGATCGCGTCGAGCAACGTGGATTTTCCCGCGCCGACGGGCCCGAAGATACCAAAGAGGCCGCTGCTTCCAAGCGATTCGAAATCGATATCGACGGGGTCGGAGAAGGCCTGCAAACCGTGGACGTGGAGGTGCAGGGGCCTCAAGGTGCACGCCCCATGAGCGCCAGGAACAACGTGACGAGCGACTCGTCGGCCGCCCCACCACCGGTCTCCCGGACCCACAGCCGAAACAGGGCTTCGTCGGACATTCCAGACCGGTCCTCGATGGGGCCTCCGTCGTTTGGCGTGGCGTTCACGCGAACGCGGACGATGTCCAGAGGCAGCTTGCGAAGCGCGATCAGGTCTTCGGACGGGGGAGGTCGGGAAAGGACGATTTCGACATAGGCGCCCTTGAGTTCCGCCTCTCGCATGCAAACGGCGGCGACGTCGGGGACCTCGACGCGAACGAGGGGCCGGCCCGCCCCGCAAGGCACGGTCTCCACCCGGGGCGGCGCGCCGGGCTCCGCGGTGATCAGCAGGTGTCCGTGGGGGTCGGTGCGCTCGTCCATGCGCAGCGCGAAAGGCGTTCCGCTGTACCAGGCGGCGGGTGCGACGGCCTGGGCACGGTGGACGTGGCCGAGCGCAAGGTAGTCGAAGGCTGGCAATGACGACGCCGGCACTTGCCAGGCGCCGCCGACGAAGGCGCGCTCGGACGTGCCGAGCGTCGCTTCCGTCACATGGAGGTGGCTGATGCCGACCCGTAGTAGGCCGGGCTCTTGCGGGACTGGCGCGAGCGCGGCGGCCACACGTGCGGCGTAGCGCTGGCGCGCGTCGGCCTCGTCGCTGAGGTCGGGTGCGACGATCGTGCGAAGCCTGGACTCCGACGGAAAGGCCAAGGCGTGGACCGCAAGGCGTCCGGAGGGCAGGGCGAGCTCCGCCCGCCCCGAGCCCGCGGAGGTCAGGCGCACGGGGAGGCCTGGGTCGAGTCGGGGACGGTCGCCAGGCCTCCCGAAGAGCAATGCACCATGGGCGGCGGCCAGAGCTCGGGGGGCGAGGATGCGGTCCGGCGCGTCGTGGTTGCCCGCGATGACGACTACGGCACGGCGACCTCGGTCCCCTAGGCGCGCAAGCGCGTCAAAGAACAGCTCCTCGGCGGCGATCGGTGGATTGGGCGAATCGAAGATGTCGCCAGAGATCAACACGGCATCGACCGTCGACGCCACGTCGACCAGCGCATCTAGGGCGGCGACCTGCTCCGCATGGCGTGAAAACGGTCCGAGCGTCCGACCCAAGTGCCAGTCGCTCGTGTGGAGCAGGCGCATGGCATGCCATGGCCCACGTTGCCTTGCCTGTCAACCGCGCAATCCGAGCCGCTTTCTCAGGTCGCGGGCCGCCGAGCGGCTCACGGAAATCGCGTGCCCACTTTCGAGGATCGCGTCGTAGCCCCCGCCGTCGGTGGGCCGCAGCCGAGCCACGCGCTCCAGGCGGACGAGGGCGGTGCGGTGCACCCTGTGTAGGCCAGCGACGCGGCGCTCGAATTCGGTCAAAGGCCAATCGGAGAACCATACGCCGCGGTCGCTGTCCACGCGCGTCGACAGGCCGTCGATCGAGACCGCGAGCAGGCACGTCGAGGGCAGAAGGACGATGCCGGACGGCGTCGGAATCGGCACGACGCCTGGCGCCTCGCGCCGCCGAAGCTCTGCGCGTCGCAGCGCGAGCGCGAGCCGTCCGGCCTCGATCGGCTTGAGCACGTAGTCGACGACGCCGTCATCGAAGGCCGTCACCGCATGTTCGGGATGGGCCGTCGTGAAGATCACAGCCGTCCCGGCCGGCAACTGGCGCGCCAACTCGACGCCGGACAAGCCCGGCATGTCGATGTCGAGGAGGGCGAGATCCGGCAGGGTGGCCGCGGCGGCGGCCAGGGCCGACGGACCGTCGGGGCAACTCGCCGTGATCTCGACGCCGCCTAGATCGCCTAGCAGGCGCTCCAGGCGCCGGCGCGCCATCGCTTCATCGTCGGCGATGAGCACGCGGAGCATCATCGTGGGAAGCTCAGGTGGGCGGTCATCCGATGGCCGTCGCCGTGGAAGGACGGCGCCGGCCATCCCGCAAGTTCGAGTCGCCGCAGGAGCAGCGCCACACCTTGTCCGCGGTCTCGTGCGACGACGGTGTTCGGCGACGGGTTGCGGATCGTGAGGCCGTCGGCGTCGGCCTCCAGTTCCAACGTTCCGCGATGCCCCGCAGACGGCCCGTGTTTGACGGCGTTCTCGACGAGGGCAAGCAGCGCGAGCGGCGGGACCGGACGCGTGAGATCGACGCCGGACACCTGCCAGGCCACCTGGTAGCGTTCGGGGTCGCGCGCCTCGTAGAGCGCCCACACGCGCCGGGCGACCTGAAGCTCCCGTTCGAGGGGCCAACGTTCCGCGGTGACGCCGCCAAGCACGTCGCGAAGCAGCGCGCTCAGCTCGAGCACAGCGCGCTCAGCGACCTCGCCGTCGACCCTGCACCACTCGGCGATCGCGTTGAGCGTGTTGAAGAGGAAGTGCGGATCGAGATGGCTGCGAACGGCGAGCAGTTGGGCCTCTTCAGCGGCCCGCCGCGCGGCGCCTGCCGCGGCCCGCGCCCGTTCCAGCGCCTCCTCTTGGTCCAGGTCGCGGCCGAGGCCCCAACCGCCGACGGCAAACAGGGCCGTGCTGATCGCGAGGTGGGCGTGTCCCGTCAGCCAACTGGGGCCGGTCAGGGCCTGCGCGAGGACGCCGAGCGTTGTCGGCGCGAGGCATGCGAACCCGTAGACGGCGAGTCCAAGCGCTCGAGGCGCGAGTGTGCTGCTCGCGCGCCAGGCGAGGGGGCCGAAGAGCGCGAAGGACCCCACCATCAACATGGCGAGGACGCCAGCCGAAACGCGCCCGCCCGACAGTTGTACCTGGGTGGCGACCATTGGCAGGGCCACGATGGCCATGGGGACAGAACGTCGGGGCGCCGCCAGTCCGCGCCAGGTGCTGGCCACCAGGTTCATGCCTTGGAGCCTAACGGCGCAATGGCGCGACCCACGTCAGCGATCAGGCCGCGCCAGCGCGTCGCAAGCCTACCTGGCGGCGTTCCCAACGTCCGCCACAGCGGGGCGTGGTCGACGAGGACGGTTCCGACGGCGGCCGTCGCGATGGCCGTCCAGCCCACGCGGAGGGCGCGTCGAGCTGCGGAGGTCTTGGTGGTGGCGCGGAAGAAGTCGGTATGGAAGGCGAGGTGGGCCTTTTCGTCCTCGCAGACTTGTTCGAGCGCCGTGCGCAGCCCGCAGGGCGGCAGACCCTCGATCAATGCGCCGTACGCGCCAAGGCTGATGACCTCGGCGGCGAGCAGGACCAGCAGTTTGGTGCGCACCCCGAGGAGACGGCGCCCGCGGCGAAACAACACCTCTGTGGCGTGGCGTTTGGGCGTCCGGCCTCCAAGGGCGGCGACCGCTTGCCCCAAGATGGCGCCGTGGCGACCCTCCTCGGCGACGAAGAGGCGGATGGCGGCCCGCCAGTCGTCGTCGACCTCGGGCCACCTGACTTGGTTCACCTCCTGTGCGATGCGGCCCTCGCCCGACTCCCCGAGTTGAAAGCGCCCGAGCGACGCCGCGAGGACGGCCCGCATCTCTTTGGGGATGCCCTCGACGTCGACGTCCGGCCGCGCGCGGTCCCGGTTCGCCGCGAAGTGCCGGTGCCATTCCTTCCAGTCCATATGCCCTCCGAGCCCCATCGTGGCGGCGTCGGACGCCGGACGAGAACGAGGTCGGCTGAGCGGTCTTACGGCGCGCCAAAGGGTCGTCAGGGCGCCCGAACGGTCGACCCGCTGCGGATTGCGACCGGCCTACTTTGGCACGAGGATGCGGGAACTCCAGGCCCGGACGGTGACGGAGATCTGGCCCCCACTCGGCTCGAAGACCTCGCCGGTGACGGCGTCGACGTAGGTCGTATCGGGGAGGCCGGCGAACGACAGCCCGTTCGTCAGGGTGCGGTCGGACCCGTCGCGGCTGATGAGCACGAGCGCGGCGTCGTTGCCGAGCACGCGGGCGAAGCCGACGATGGCGGACTCCCGCCACCATTCCACCCAAGTGCCGTCGCGCAGCGCGGGGTGGGACCGCCGCACGGCCGTCACGTCCCGGACGTGGCGCAGCGATTCGGCCCGGTTGGCGTCGAGTTGGTCGGCCACGTCGTCGACGTTGCTGGCGTCGATGGGGTCGAGGAGGCTCCAGAGGGGCTGCCGGTTGTCGGGGTCGCCAAGGCCAGGCAGCCCCACCTCATCGCCATAGTAGACCAGCGGAACGCCAGGCTGGGTCAGGACCCAGGTCATCGCGTTGCGCAGGCGCGCGTAGGCGAGGGGGTCGTCGACGTTCGTGATCGATTGAAGCGTGCCGTCGACGCACACGGCGCCGTCGTCTCCCGAGGCCTCGGTCACGAAGCGGGCGACGTCGTGGTTGCCGAGGAACACGCTCATCCGCGAACCGGCGAATTGGCTTTGGCTCGTCAGGGCGGCGTCGATGAGCGCTCCGTAGTCGCCGTCGTGCGCGAAGGCGGACCGGATCGCCCAATACATCGGGAAATCGAATTGTCCGTCGAGTTGCCCTTCGCCCAAATAAGCGGCGATCCGGTCGGCGCCGTCGAACGTCTCGCCCACGGTCCAGAAATCGATCACGCCAAACGGTGCGTGCTCGATGCGGCGAGCAATTTCGGCCTCAAGATTCCACGTCGTCGCGTGTGGGAAGTGTTTGACGGCGTCGACGCGGAGGCCGTCCACGTTGGCCTCGATCGCGTAGTCCACGGCGGCCTGAACCCACGTCGCCATGACGGCAGAATTCGCGTAGTCGATGTCTGGCAGGTAGGGGCTGAACCAACATCCTTCGGGATTTCGGTCGAATCCCAGCGCACCGTCGATGGTGTCGAGGCAGCCGTCGTAGGGCCCAAACCACTCCGGGGACGCCAACACGTGGGGGCTGTCGGCGTGCACGTGATTCAGGACGGCGTCGAGGATGACCCGGATGCCCCGGTCGTGCGCGTCGTCGACGAGGGCCGCGAGGTCGGCGGCGTCGCCAAGCCGGCCGTCGACCCCCGTTTCCGACGTCGGCCAGTAGCCGTGGTAGCCGCCGTAGGTGCCACAGGTCCCCGACCACGCCCCGTCGGGTTGGGGCAGCGGGCTCGTGATCCACAGCGCGGTCGTGCCGAGGTCGGCGAGGTAGTCGAGCGAACGGCGAACGCCCTCGAGGTCGCCCCCGTGCCACTCGCCGAGGGGGGCGGTGGCGCCCGAGGGCGTGGCTACGCCGTCGCCATTCGCGAAGCGGTCGACCATGGCGAAGTAGAGCAGGCCGTCGTCCCAGTCGCCGCCGTCGACCCAGAAGGGGACGTGGAGCGACTCCGCCGGAATTCCCGTTGCGCTTTGCCCAGTCACGGTGATCGTGTGGCGCCCCGGCGCGAGGTCGGAGGCGGTGATGGGCCCGTCGGCAGCGACCTGAGCGCCGTCGAGCACAGCCGTCCACGTCGTCCCAACGTCGGAGTCGATGGTCGCTGTGAGGTCGTCACCGTCGAGCTTCCACGCCGCAAGGGCGAGGTGGGGGGTCCCGCAGGGGGGAACGACGAACAGGCTGTTGCATGAGGGTGCGCCCGGCGTGCAGTCGACCGTGAAGCTCGGCGTGAACGGGTCGATGGTGCCGGGGTCGCACACAACGCCTTCGCCATTCGGGTCGCACGCCCACAGATCCTCGGTACCGAACGCGTCGTCCCGATGCTCGATCCACTTGTACGTGACGGGTCCAGGTTCGAGGTTCAGGGACGCGACGAACGCGCCGTCGCCCGTCGCCGTCGCCGCCACGGGCGCCCATTCGGAGAATGAGCCGGCAATCGAAACGCGGTCGGCGTCGACGGGACGGTAGGTCAGCGTCGTCGCGCAAGCGCCGGGGGGCGCGGCCTCCGCCTCAACAAGCAAGGGGATGCGCTCGGTCGTCGACCCACCGCACCGGTCGCTGGCCGTCACGGTGAGGGTCAGCTCACCGGTGAAACCCGGCTGAGGTGTGAGCGAGAGCGTGGCGCCGGAAATGTTCACGAGGACGTCGGGCCCGGCCGAGGCGGTGACGCCCTCCGCCTTCGGCGACCACCAATCCGAAATGTCGATCTCTGTAGTGGACGCCGTCGCGATGGAAATCTCGATGACGGATTCCTGCCATTGCGGCAGCCCGCCGCAGCAACCGGCCATCAGGGTCGCCCCCGTCATGTCTGGTGCCTCCGCTGGAGCCAGAGGGCCACGGGGATGGAGCCAAGCACCACGGAGGCCAACCAGGTGAGTCCAGCGCCGCCCCAAGGGCCTGCAGCGCGGAAGAACATCGGCGCGAACCCGCTGTAGACAGCCATGGAGGACGTCCCCAACATCATGGGGCCGACTGCGCCCAACTGGATGTCCTCACCCTGGTTCGCGTGAAGCGCCACCATCGTGGTCAGGAAGATAGCCGGGAAAACGCTCAGCGCACCGCCGAGGAGGGGGCCACTCCACTGCGCCGCAAGCAAGGCGAGGCCGATGGCGAGGGCGGGGAGCACGACGCGCGCGAGCAGGATGAGTGGACTTACCGCGTAGCGGGCGGACGGCGCCGCTACAGGTCGCCACGTCGCCAAGAGCCCGGTCGTCACGAGAAGGGTGGACATGCCACGGTGGACCCACGCTGGCTCCGCGCCCGCCGTGAGGAGGGCTCCCACGCCAAACACGGCGGTGCCAGCGGCGGCACCCCAGACCGCGAGGCTCAGCCCGACGAGCTTTCCCAACCGCGCCGCGGCGTCCAGACGAGGCGGGAGCACGCGCCACGAGTAAAGAAAGAGCGCGTTGGCCCACATGGCGACGGGCGTGATGGCCATCGCGCGGTCGAAGCCCTCGGGTCCCGAGCCGCTCCACAGGCCGATGCTGGCCGGGACAAAGGTCGACGGGACCGTGGCCAGCACGCCGCCCCAACGCCCGCCGAAGCGCTCCACCGCCAACGTCGCGGCGAGGGCGACAAGGCCCGCGAGCAGCGCCGCGACGGGGATGGGCATGTCAGCGTACGACGCTGCCCGGGGGCGCGTCGACGGAGACGAGGTCGACGAGGAGGTCGCCATCGGACGCAGCCAGCAACATCCCGTGGCTCTCGACGCCGCGCAGCTTGCGCGGGGCCAGATTCGCCACGACGACGATTTGGCGCCCGAGGAGCGCTTCGGGCGCAAATCGGGCCCGGATGCCGGCGACGATCGAGCGCGGCGCCGCCTCACCAATGTCCACCTTCAGGCAAAGGAGGCGGTCGGCGTCAGGATGCGGTGCAGCCTCAACGATTCGCCCCACGCGCAGCTGGATCTTGGCGAAGTCGTCGTAGGTGATGGTCGGGACCGCGGGGGTCGGGGGGGCCTCGGGGGCCATGGGTGTCTCCTTTGCGGGGGCCGGCGCAAGCGCCGCGGGAAGTTCATCGAAGCGAGGAAAGAGCGGATCGCCATGGTGGATGGGCGCGCCCGTCGTCAGGCCGCCGAGCGCAGCCACCTGGCCATGGACCACGTCGCGGGCAAACGTGTCCAAGGTCGCTGCGTCGCGTCCGAGTCTGGCGCCAAGCTCGGCCATCTTGCCCGGCGCGACAGGGGCCGCGAGGGCCGCCACGAGGTGACACAGCTCCAGCAAGGTGCGGAGCACGGTGTCGACGCCGGCCTCGTCGCCAGACTTGCGGAGCGCCCAGGGGGCCCGGGTGTCGACGTACTTGTTGCCGGCGCGGACGAGGCCGACGATGGCTTCCAGCGCTTCGTGGAAGGCAAGCCGGGGCATGGCATCGGCTACCGATGCGACGGTCGCGTGCGCCAGCTCCGCGAGGGCCGCTTCAGCGGGACCCGGCGCCGCGAGCGGAGGGACCGCACCGCCGCGCCACGACACGGTCATGGACGTTGCCCGGTGCGCGAGGTTGCCGAGGTCGTTCGCGAGGTCGGCGTTCGTACGGACGAGGAAGTTGTCGTAGGAAAAGGCGCCGTCGGCGCCAAACGCCACGTCGCGCAGGAGGAACCACCGCAGGACGTCGACGCCGAAGCCTTCGATCAGACCGTCGACATCGATGGTGTTGCCAAGCGACTTCGACATCTTCCGGCCATCCGTGCTCACCCACCAGCCGTGGGCAAACAGAGTGGTCGGCAGCGGCAGTCCCAACGCCAGAAGCATCGTGTTCCAGTACACGGCGTGGGTCGTGAGGATGTCCTTGCCGACGAGGTGGACGGTCGCCGGCCAGCGGGTCGCCGACAGGGCTTTGCCCGGGCTCCACCCGGCCCCGGTCGCGTAGTTCAGCAGCGCGTCGAACCAGACGTAGGTGACGAAGTCGGGGTCGAAGGGCAAGTCGATGCCCCAATTCATCCGCGCTTTGGGCCGGCTGATGCACAGGTCTTCGAGCGGCTGCCGCAGGAAGCCAAGGACCTCATTGAGCCGGCTCTCCGGCTGAATCGCCTCCGGGTGGGCGGCCAAATGGGCGAGCAGCGGCTCGCGGAATTGGGACATCCGGAAAAACCAGTTGGCCTCTGTGATCTCGACGACCGCAGTGCCGGTGTCGGGGCACTTGCCATCGACGAGGTCCTTCTCCGTCCAAAACCGCTCGGCCGCGATGCTGTACCAACCCGTGTACTCGGCGCGGTAGATGAGGTCGCGCTCCTTCATCCACGTCAGCACACCCTGGACGACGGCGATGTGGTCGGCGTCCGTGGTGCGAAGAAAGCGGTCGTAGGTGATGCCGAGGCGGTCCATCAGCGCGCGCCAGCCGACGACCATGTCGTCGCAGTGGACCTTGGGTGCCATGCCACGCGCCGCTGCCGCCTCCGCGACCTTTTGGCCGTGTTCGTCCGTGCCCGTCAGCAAGAATGTGTCGTGTCCCAGACGCCGCATCCAGCGTGCGGCCGCGTCGGCCGCAATCGTGGTGTAGGCGTGCCCGATGTGGGGCTTGCCGTTGACGTAGTAGATGGGTGTGGTGATCGACCAGGTCACGGGGCGCTCGCAGCGCGGGCGCTATCGCGCTGGACCCCTACGTTCCCAGGCGGCCTCAGCCCGCCCGGTAGCGCTGGACCCACGCCTCTGAAATGTGGTCGGACTGCTTGCGCTGGCCAGGCTCCGGCCATCGCGCCGGGGGGCTCAGGTCGAGAGCGTCAAAGGTCTTCGACAAAGTGCCGACCCAATCGGACGTGAGATCCTCGTAGGTGAGCCGCAACACGGGCGGGCGGCTCGCAAGCCATGGGGCCCACGCGTCGTCCCACCGTTGGATGTCGGCGAGGGCATCGTCGATGGCCTCCCGTCGGTACGGCGCTTCGTCCCGCCCCGCCTGGTCCGCCGACCAACGGGACGAGGCCCGTGCGCGAACGAGGCTGACGGCCTGGCGGACGCGGTCCCGGCGCTCGATCCATACGACGCGGAGGTCGGGCAGGACGCCGGCCGGGTCGAGTCCCTTACGGAAAAACAGCACGTCGACTTGTTCGTGATGGGCTTTGACGCCGAAGACCCCGTTCTCCGTCGTCCGATGCGCAACCAGGCGCTCCACGTAGTCGCGGACGGCCTCCTGGGTCCATCGCTCGAGGCCGAGCCGCTCGCCGGCCGTTGGCGCTCGATGTCCCAATCGACGCCTGAGGGCGCGAACGGCGCGGTCCCACCACGCCGGGTTGGGCGCCGGAGCGTGAGGAAGGCGCCACCGCGCATGGAACTGCGCGATGTGCACGGCGCCAAAGTACTCCCATGGGCGACCGGCTCGGCCGGTGTCCCATAGGGCGCGCGCCAAGAGCGAACTGCCGCTCCGAGGGTGCGACGCAATCAGGTACGCGCGCGGTGTTGGATGGGCGGGAAGGTCGTGTTCCGCGCCGTTCTCGGCGTGCAAACTCACGGTTGGGCGAGATATTCGATGCGGATGATGGAGCCGACCGGGGGCACGAAGCCTGAGAGCCAGATGCCGCTGCCTTTCGGGTCGTAAACGACATCGTCTGGCGCAATCGCCAACTCGCTTCCGTCGGGAAGCAGGATGACGACGCTCAAGCTGGACTCCACGGCGACATCGCTCAGCATGAACCTGTCGTGAAGGCCCGACTGGAGGGCCAGTTGGCCCACGGACGAGGAAAACACGGCGAAATCGGTTGCGCACGCGCTCGTGGCGGTGCCGCCCGAAAGCTCGACGAGGGCGAGCGTCTCCGTGGCCGCAGCCATCTCACATTTCCCGTCGCCGACCCCCGTGATGGCGTGGACGGTGGCGCGCCCGAGGCCACGGGCTTCGCCGAGGTCGCGGATGAGGTCGGTGACGTACGGAAGATTGCCGGCGTCGTCGTCTTCTTCGGCCACGATCAGGACAGCGAGCGCCGCCCAGGCCCGGCCAAACGCCACGTCGCGCTCGGAAGGGGTCAGGATGGCCGCTTCGATGGCGGCCCGGGTCCGTTTCGCGTCGAGGACTTGCTCGGGCGCGCGCACGGCCTCGGCCAGCCAGTCCGATGCGGCGTCGACGCCGGTGCCCTGGTCGACGAAGATGCGGCCGAACACGTCGCGGAGCACGCCGTCGGGAGCGTCGAGGGCGCCCGTGGTCGCCACGGCGACATGGATGTCGGCGCCAGGCAACAACAAGGGCGTGAGCAAGTCGGTGGCGGCGCCAGAGAGGATCGGGTTGACGGCGGCCGTGCCTGGGCTGTTGTCGATGACGACGAGCAGGTCCGTCGATGCGACCTGGACGATTTCTTCGGTCCGTGCACAGGTGGAGATGTCGTTGGGGCCTTCGTCGACGGCCCCGTCGCAGGACTGGTCCACCCCGTCGCATACTTCTGTGGCGCCAGGGAAGACGTCGGCGCGGGCGTCGTCGCAGTCGCCGTCGAGCGGCCGGTAGCCGTCGGCATCCGCATCGGCGCGCTCAGCGGCCGAGTAGCCGACACCGATTTCGAAACCGCAGGCCAGGAACATCCACATCGCGCCGATCTTAGCGTGACTTCGGTCCGTTGCCGACACCCACGCTCAGGCCCACGCGAACGGGCGCTTCTCGCGCTGACGGCCCGATGCCCTCGTCCTCCCAAATCACCAACAAGACGGGTACTTCGACCTCCGCCCTCGCCCACAGGGGTCCGCGTCGCGGACCTTCGACGGCCGCGATGACCGAGAGGTGGGGCGCGACCCCGCTTCGGTCTTCGTCGAAGCCGCGCCCTCGTGCCACCGCGATCCCGGGGGCGACCTCGGCCTGAAGGCGGAGGGGCCGCAAATCGACGCCGAGTCCGAGCGGAGCGCTGGCGACGTGAGTGCGCACGGTGGCGTCGGCCAAATCGGTGGTCCCGAACGCATCGGCGCGGACGGCAAACGTCGCGGAAATCGGTTCCGAAACGGGGATTCCGACGCGACCCCAACCCGTGAGTCTAGGCTCACTCGGCGAGAGGCCGAGGCTCACACCGGCGGCGATGTCGAACCAGGGCAGGGGCGCCGCCGTTTCAGTCGCGTCCCATGAGGCCGCCGGAATTTCGGAGAGACCCCGTTCCACCGACGCCGCGATCAACGCAGCCGAAAAGGGGCAGTCTTCGGGCGGCATCGGCAGACTACGTTCCCACAGCAATTCGCCGCCGCTCGCCACGGCCAAGGTGGCCATGTCCAGCGCCACGCGGACCGTCACCGCGACGCCGGTCAACGACGGGTCCACGCGGAGGTCTAGATCGCGCCGCAGCGCCTCGACCTGAACACAGGACGACGTGTCTTCGACGGTGAGGGCGACGCTCAGCGGCGCCTCCAGGGCAAGGCAAGCGCGTTGGCGAAACGCCGGGGCGACATGGGCACCTCCGCCCGTTGATCCCATGGTGCCGGTATCCCGCAAGGCGCAGTTAGGAGTCCGTACGGAGGCCGAATGCGCGTGTGGACCCTGTGCCTGTTGGCCTGTGGCGAGGACCCTGTCGCGGAAAGCGATTCTCCGTTGGCGTCGGACCCACCGACGGACACGGAGAGTGAGGTTGCAACGGATCTGCCACCCACGACCGACACGCCTCCCCCCCCACCGGAGCCCACAGAACCTTGGCTGACATGGGCGGCTGAGGTGGATTGCGTGGGAACCGGGCTCGGGACCGATGACGGCGATGCCGACCCCGAGTCGATCACGACGACGTCCTTGGACGTCCTCGGCGGGGCGATTTCCTTCGTCCGGCACTACACCGAAATCCCCATAGCCGACCAAATCGACGTGACGACCTTCGTTGACGTCGCCGGCTTGCACCTGCCTTCTCGGTCCGAGCACACAGGTCCGTACCTGGCCGTCGAGACGTTTGGGTACGACGCTTCCGGCCGCATGGTGGCGTACACGGTCGACGACGGAAACGATGGTGTCGTCGACGAGACCTGGGCGCATACCTGGGACGGCGACAATCTCGTCCAATCGACCCTGGCGCTTGGCGCCAACCCCGACGTCGACATCGTGTACACGGGCACCTACAGCGACGGGCGCCGTCAGTCGTGGGTGGCCGATGTTGGCGTGGACGGCGATCTGGACGAACTGTGGACCCACACCTGGACGGGCGACCACGAACATGTCGAGGCCGACCTCAATGGGGATGGGGACATCGACCGTGTGGAGGACCGCGTTTGGGACGAGGACCGGATGACGTCGGTGGCCGTCGACGCGACCAATGACCGGGCCTTCGAGCAAATCACGGCCTGGACCTACGACGCCGACGGCCGCATCACGTCCCTCATCATCGAGATCATCACGTTGCCGACGACCACCACGGTGACGGCCCTGACCGCGTACGACGTCGAGGGCCGCGAGGTGACCTACGACTACAGCTTCGACGCGCTGTCCGACGGCCTGTTGGAGTACGTCGAGACGCGGGTCACGACCTGGGTGTGTCGCCCCTGATCAGCCGCGGCGCACCGCGTCGATGGCGGCAAGGATGCGCTCGGGGGAGGCCGGTAGTCCGAGGATGGGTTCGCCCGGACCGAACGCACCGATGGCCTCCCGAAGCGCCGCCGGAACCGCCACGGCGAGATTGAGCGGAGGCTCACCGACGGCCTTGCTGTGGCCTACGACGCGCGGAGCGTCCGCATTGGGCAACAGCGTCACCTGGAAGTGGGCCGGTACGTCGCCAGCGGACGGAATCTTGTAGGTGGACGGACCTAGCGTCGTGACGCGTCCAAGTCCGTCGTAGCGCACCTCTTCGGTCGTCAACCAGCCGGCGCCCTGGATGAATGCCCCCTCGATCTGGCCCCGATCGATGAGCGGCGCGATGGAGCGGCCACAATCTTGGACGATATCGATTCTCCGCATCCGATGTTCGCCGGTGAGCCCGTGAACCTCGACTTCGACGACGGCGGCGCCGAACGTGTGGTAGGCAAAGGGCGTCCCCCTGCCGGCGACGCGGTCATACTGGATTCCCGGTGTGGCGTAGGTTCCGGCCGCGGACAAGGGCACGCGCTGGACCCACGCGGCCTGGGCGACGTCGGCGAAACTGCGGCTGCCCACCGCCGAGTGCAGCGATCCGTCCTCGAAACGAACGGTCGAGGGGTCGACGCCCCAGGAGGTGGCGGCCACCGTCGCGAGTCGTTCTGCGATGGCGTCGGCGGCATGCATGGCCGCGGCGCCGTTGAGGTCGGTCCCCGAGCTGGCCGCGGTCGCGCTCGTGTTGGGGACGATGCCAGTGTCGGTGTCCGCCACGATGACGCGCCCGATCGGTAGTCCGAAACGGGCGGCGATGAGGGTGGCCACCTTCGTGTGCAGGCCCTGGCCCATCTCGGTGCCGCCGTGGTGCACGCGTACGGAGCCGTCGGTGTAGACGTTGACGACGGCGCCGGCCTGGTTGAGCATCGCGTTCGTGAATGAGATGCCGAAGGTGGCCACGGCAACGCCGACCCCGCGCTTGACGTACACGCTGCTCGCGTTGAAGCGGTCGACTTCCCGGCGCAGTTCTTCGATGTCGCTCTGGCTGCAGACCCGGGCCAGGACGGCCGCCCCGCGCGGGTCCTCGATGACCTGGCCGTAGGGCGCGACGTCGCGTCCCTCGGTGTAGACGTTGCGGCGCCAGACCTCCTCGAGGGGCAGGCCGAAGTGCCGCGCGGCTCGTTGAAGGACCGTCGCCGTCACCGCCAGGCCTTGTGGCGCCCCAAAGCCTCGGAACGCCGTGTTGGACGGGCGCGACGTCCGCGCGACGCGGCCCGTGAACCGGCCGTTCGGCGTGAAGCAGCCGGCGTCGAGGTGAAACAGCGCCCGATCCATGACGGGCCCGGACAGATCCAGGCTGGCGCCGCCGTCCGACACGAGGTCCACCGTGTGGGACACGAGGCGGGCCGTGGCGTCAAACGCAGCGCGGCTCCGTGCGCGAAACGGATGACGTTTGCCCGTCCAGCCCATGTGTTGGCGGCGGTCGAAGCGCACGACGACAGGCCGCCCGGTGTGGCGCGCCGCGAGCGCCGCCCAGACGCCCATTGGCGTCGACTGGGACTCCTTGCCTCCGAAGCCGCCGCCCATGCGCGGGACCTCCACGCGAACCAACGCCTCGGGCAGCCCGAGGACGGCGGCGATTTCGCGGGCCATTTCCGTCGGATGTTGTGTGCTTGCGACGACGTGGACGCTGCCGTCGGCCGAAACAGATGCCCACGACGCGTGGGTCTCGAGCGGGAAGTGGTCTTGGGCGGGCGTCTCGACCTCGGACTCGAACACGATTGCCGCGGAGGCTTCGGCCGCGGCGACGTCTCCCCAGGTGATGACGTGGGGGTCCGTCAGGTAGATCCCGGCGTCGTCAGCGGAGGCGAGGTCGGGCGGAAGCGGGCTCCCCTCGACCGTGGCCACGACTTGGGATGCCGCCTGCATCGCGGCCTCCCGCGTCGTGGCGACGACGAGGGCCACCGGCGCGCCCCAGGTCGCGACCTCGGCGTCGGTGAAGACGGGTTCGTCGTGGCGAATGGGACCGATGGTGCGGCGCGCCTTGAGGTCGGCGGCTGTGAGGATAGCGACGACGCCGTCTGTGACGGCGGCGGCGCGAAGGTCGACCGCGAGAAGCCGGCCTCCTGCGGACTGTGCGATCGCCAACGTGGCGTGCAGCGCGTCGGGCGGAACGCAGTCGTCGGCGTAGAGGGCCTCGCCCGTGGCGTGCAGGGCGGCGCTGAGATGGGCCGTTTCGGTGCGGCTCATCGGGTCACCACGGTCGCCGTCGGCAGCGCCGGCAACGCGACGAAGTCGTCGTGCTCGGTCTCGATCGCGAAGGCGAGGAGGAGATTGCGCGCGAGCGTCGCCCGGAAGCCCGCGCTGCCGCGGACGTCGCTGAGCGGCGTGAAGTCCCGGTCGAGCGACGCGCCCGCCGCCGTCGCCGCGTCGGGGCCCCAGACCCGTCCGAGCAGGGCTTGCTCGGTGGCTCTGGCGCGCGCGGTCGTCGCCGCCATCCCGCCGTAGGCGAGGCGGGCTTCGATGACACACCCGTTGGCGTCGACGGACACGCGACCAGCGAAGGCGACGGCCGAGATGTCCATCTCGCGGCGCCGGCTGACCTTGTAGGCGCCGTGCCTTTGGCCAGGTCGGGGGCGGGGAATCGAGGCGTGGAGGATCAACTCGCCTGGCGCCAAGGCGGTGGCCCGGTACCCGACGAAGAAGTCGTCCATGGCGATCGTCCGGTCGCCTCGGGGGCTGCGTGCGACGAGGTGGGCGTCGAGCGCGAGCAGGACGGGGGCGAGGTCGCCTACGGGGCTGGCGTTTGCGAGGTTGCCGCCAAGGGTCGCGCGCATCTTGATGGGCCGCGAGCCAAACATGCGCAACATGCGGGCGACGACGGGCAATTCGGTGCGCGTGAACGCCTCGACATCGGCCAAGGGTTCGCCCGCGCCGAGGACGACGCGGTCGGCGTCGGCGTCCATACCGCGGAGTTCCGGGAGCCGGTCGAGTGCGATGACGGCGTGCGGGCGCGCCCCGTGCAGGTTGATGGCGAGGCCGACGTCTGTGGCACCCGCCACGCGCATGGCGTCGGGGTGGTCACGTTGGATCCACCACAATTCCTCGAGCGTCGCCGGGGCCCAGAAGCCGCCGCGAGGCGATGGCGCGGAGACCGAGGCCGGGCGCGGAGTCGTGGCGGCGAGCGAGGCGAGGACGTCGTTGGGGCGCGAGCCGGCCGTGGCGCGCAGCGCTTCGCGGAGCGGGCGGTAGCCGGTGCAGCGGCAGAGGTTCCCGGAAAGGGCGTCGTCCAGGTCCCCTTCGTGGACCCAATCCGTCCGGTGAGCGGCCTCGGCGATGGCGGCCACGAAGCCCGGCGTGCAGTAGCCGCACTGGCTTCCGCCATTCGCTGCGATGGCGCGTTGGACGGGGTGCAGGGCCTGGGGCCCACCCAAGCCGTCGGCCGGGACGACGGGGCGGTCGGCGACGGCGGCCGCGAGCGTCAAACACGCGTTGATCGCCCGCGGGCGCGCCGGGGCCGTCATGCCGTCGACGAGGACGACGGCGCAGGCGCCACAATCACCTTCGGCACAACCCTCTTTGACGCCTGTGTGACCGGCGTCGCGCAGCGCGTTGAGGAGGGTGAACCAGGGCGCGTCGGGTCGGGCGGAGATTTGGGGAAGCGGCCTAGCCATTGGCCTTCTTAGCTCGCACCTGCGCGATCGCCTGCATAGTCGAGGACATGCCGGTCGTTTGGCACATCGTCGCCGCCTGCGCGAACCCCGACTACATCCGGCTTTACCATCGCGAGGACAAGGCGCCCTCGCTGGATTGGACGGCGATTGGCGAGCTGGAGCACCTTGGCCCGACCCTCATCGACCGCGGCACGAATTTCGGCGTCTACAGCGCGTCCGCGACGGCCGTGGACGTACTGCTCTTCGACGACCCCGAGTCCACGCAGCCCACCGCCCAATTCGCGCTGACCCGCTACGGCGACGTGTTCAACGTTTACGTCGAGGGTGTCGGTCCAGGCCAGCACTACGGCATCATCGCGTGGGGCCCCAACTGGGAGGTTGAAGGGTCCTTCTTGCCCGGTACAGTCAACGGCTTCAGAGCGGACGTCGACGAAGGGGGTCATCGGATGAACCCCAACAAGTTGCTCATCGACCCCTACGCCAAGGCGCTGCACCGCGACCACGATTGGACGCGTGGTTCGGCGGCCAGCGGCGAGTATCGGGCGGAAACCACATGGTCGGCAGCCGCGAAATCCGTCGTCGTGGCGCCGGCCTACACTTGGTCCGACCATGAAACCGCTTGGCAGGCTGAACGCGCTGCGGGGGGTGGGCACCAGGACCTCGTTGTCTACGAGGTCCACGTCAAGGGCTTTTCGATGGACGCGTCGTCGTCCGCGCTTGGCGTCGAACATTTCGGAAGTTTTCGTGGCGTAGGCGAAGGGGCTGCCTATTTCGGAGATCTTGGCGTGACGGCGGTGGAACTGCTGCCCGTCCACGAAAAGGGCCTCGACGGCGGCTACTGGGGCTACAACAACCTGTCCTGGTTCGCCAACGAATTGAGCATGTCGGCGTCTTGGCAGGGGGGGGACGAACCCGTCACCCAGGTCGAAGAATTCCAGGAAATGGTGGACAAGCTGCACCAGGCAGGGGTCGAGGTCATCCTCGACGTCGTCTACAACCATACCGGCGAAGGTGGGCTCTACCGAACGAAGTTGTACTACGACGACCCCGACGGCGACTTCCTTTGTGACCCGGCCGCCGCGGCCAACTTGGACTCCCAGGAGGTGGCCAACCTGCTGTCTTGGCGTGGATTGGACTCGTCATCGTACTACGAGCTCGAGAACGCCAAACAAGGCTTCTGGGACGGCAGCACGGGGGTTGGCAACCAGGTGCGCGCGAACCACGTTCCGGCCCGGCGCCAGATCCTCGACTCCCTGAGGTACGCCGTCACGGAATTGCACGTCGACGGCTTCCGTTTCGACCTGGCGGCCGTGCTCGGGGAACCCGACGGAGCGCCAAGTCAGTACTGGACGTCTGCGGAGGGGACGCTGCTGCAGGAGATTGCCGACGACCCCGTCCTCCTCGCCCACGGCACGCGCCTCATCGCCGAGCCTTGGTCGGTCGCCTACGACGCGAGCCAAAACTACCCGGCCAGCCTCGTGGCCGAGGGTGTGGGTTTCGCGGAATGGAACGCGAATTTCCGCGACACCGTGCGAACCTTCCTCAACGACGACTTCTCGGCCCTCAACACGCGCCAGGGTGCCATCGATCTTGGCGGCGCGATGACGGGCTCCTTCGACCGATACGCGGGTAACGGACGTAGACCCTACCATTCCCTGAATTTCGTGACGGCGCACGACGGCTTCACGATGTTCGACCTGTTTGCCTTCGAGGAGAAGCAGAACGGGTGCGGCCCGCTCAATTCGGTTTGTTGCGAAGATGCATGTAGCGCCTGGTGCGACCCGACGAGCGGGGAGTCCAACAACCACAGCCGGAGTTGGACCGAGGAATGGGAAAAGAGGCGGCAAATGCGCAACGCCTTTGCGCTCCTGTTTCTGTCGCGCGGCACGCCGATGCTTCTCGGTGGCGATGAGTGGATGCGCACCCAGTACGGCAACAACAACGCCTACAGCACCTGGGCCGACAACGCCTGGAACTGGTTCCGCTGGGGCGAGTGGACGAGCGAAAACGCGAACAATCAGTACCGCCATCGGATGCACGACTATGTCCGCGGCTTGATCGCGCTGCGAAAGGCGCACCCCGGCGCGTTTGCGGTGGAAGACTGGGACGGCGGCATGCCGATGACGTGGTGGGACCCCGCCGGGCACGCGGCCGACGGCACGACATGGGGCGGACGCGCGATTGCGGTGGACTACGGGGCAACGGCTGAACATCCGCGGCGCTTGCGCATCCTGATCAACGGCGACGCGGGAATCCGGACGTTCAGTTTGCCGCAGGACCACGCGTGGGACGTCGTGGTCGACACTCAGTCCTACTACGACCTGCCGGGGACGGGGCTCGAGCCGACGGGTTGGTTTGTCGACGCCCCGGACGCCGACCCCCTCGCGTCCGCCAACGTCAGCCTTCAGGCGCCGCAGCGGACGACCGCGGCCACCTGGGACGTCGCGGCGCGCAGCATCGTCGTCCTGGTGGCGCCATGATTCCCTGGCTGGCGGTCCTTGCGTCTGCCGGCGAATTTGGCGCAGGCGGGTACATGCGCGTGATGGCCCGGCCCGACTGGATGGGCGGCAACGGCCGGCTCGGGCATTGGAACCTCTACGGCCGCCTCATGAACGAAGGGCCCTACGCGGTCCTCGACCTCCGCTACGACGTGCTGCCGCCGGAGCCGGGCTCGGACGCGCCGACGTCCTCGCTCCACGCGCGCATTGAGGGGGGTGCCGTCGGAGGCGCCGAGCCGACGCTTGGCAACCTCGCGGGCCTGCGGCTGAGCCAACTCGATGTGGAAGCTGGCCGCGTCGCGGGACGCGACTGGACCTTTCGATTCGGGACGCTCGATTTCGAGTTTGGAGAGCTCGGGCTCTACGACATGCGCCCGGCCAGCCTCATGGTGGGCACGGTCGGCGGCGCCGCGACGTGGCGCCGAGGAGACACCGAGGTTCGCCTCGGCGTCGGTGACGCTGGATTCGCGTTGCATGGGCTCGCCTACGACGCGGTTCCGACCGCGGGCCTCGCGTTCCGGGCCGCCCTTGGCGACCACGTCGAGATCGGCGGAGGGGCTGAAGGGCTGATTCAACCTGGTGTGCCTGGCAACGTCTACGCGCCGTACCAAACGCCCGGCATGGCGTACGAGGACTGGATCCGCGGCACGGTCGTTTCGTCGTTCGTCGCCGAAAATCCCGCGCTCGCAGAGATGTTTCCCGATCCGAGCCCGCGGGACGCGATGTCTGGCGGCGTCGTGGCCTACCTTGGCTTCGGCGACGTAGGGCCGCTGAGATGGAGCGCGACGTATGCCTCCTACCGACGTGTCCATCCGACGCTTCGGTCCGTCGAGGCGACGGACGACGGCGACGTCGATCTGTACGTGACCGCGTTTACCGACGACCGCACCCGCTTGGTCGTCGGCCACGAGTCCCGTTTGGGCTTCGGAATCGTCGAGGTTGCCGTGGGCGGGCTGTTCGGCGACGACCGCGATGGTGACAATCAGATCGCCCCCACCGACCACGACCGCATCTACGGAAGCGGTGTGGTGCGGACCCAGGTGGCCCTGCGGCCTACGGTGGCGTTGCTCGTCGAAACCAGCCTGGCCCGCGAGTGGTCCCGCAATGGCGCCATGTGGCGCGAACACGCCGACAGCATCTTCGCGAGCACGGACGGCCTGCCCGACGCCGACGGCCTGGAAATGGGGGACACCGATACGCGGGACACCTGGCAGGGCAAAGGCGGCTTCGTCCTGCAGCCGCTGGGACCCGGCCTGTGGTCGCGGCCCAGCCTCCGGCTGCTCTACGGCGTCCAGCAAAGCAACGTGAACGTGGCCTTCGGCAACGGCTTCGTCGAGACGGTCGACGCCAACGACGCCTTTGGCAACGTCGAAATCCACACCCACCACCTCGTGGCGTTGGAGGCCGAAGCATGGTTCTGATCGGCCTGCTTTTGGCGTGTGCGGACGCGGGACCCTCAGCTGCAGGGGACCGCGTTCCGGCTGCGGTCGCGACGCTGTTGCAGACGGTGGACGCCCGACCGGCGACGGCGTGGCCTGAAGCGGCCGATGTGGCGTTGGCGTCGACCCTGTCCGGCCTGGGACAACACGCCCAGCCTGTCGACGTGGCACCGCTCATCCCGTTGCGCGACGTCGACCAGCGTTTCGAGCGCCTGCCGGAAAGCGGTCCAGCGTGGCTCGTGGTGGCGACGGCCCGCTCCGAGCGCGAGGTCCTCGGCCGGTTCCGTTGGACGATTCATGTGCACGCGATTCGGCGCGATGCTGCGGTGACGTCGACGTCGTTCGACGTCCCGGTCCACCTCGATCGATTCAGTGACGATGCCGACGAAGCGCTGGTGGCTGCGATGCCGACCGTGGAGCGCCGCCTCCTTCGTTGGGTGCGTTCTTCGACGCCGTCAGAGCTTGAGGCCGACGCGCCGTAGGCCTTTGAGCGATCGGCTCCATTCCCGCTCGACCTTGACGAACAATTCGAGGTGCACGCGCGCGTCGAGCAACTCAGAAATGTCGCGACGCGCGGCGGTGCCAATGCGCCGCAGCATGTCGCCACCTTTGCCGATGAGGATGCCCTTCTGGCTGTCCCGCTCGACGATGATGTCCGCCATGATCCTAAGCTTTCCGGCCTCGCGTTGGGTTTCGTCGAATTGGAGCACCTCGACGGCCGTGGCGTAGGGAACTTCCTGTTCCGTGTAGTGGAAGATCTTCTCTCGCACGATTTCTGCGACGAGAAAACGTTCGGTTGCGGTCGTCCACGTGTCGGCGTCGTGTGCTGCTGGTCCTTCCGGCAAATGGGGCAGGATCGCGGCGATGGCCTGTTCGACGCCGTCGCCCACAAGTCCACTGATTGGAATCGGCGCCGATTCGGGCACCAATTCGGCGTACGCGGCCATCACGGGAAGGAGCAACGGGCGCGGAATCACGTCGATCTTGTTGAGGGCCACCTGCCGAGGGCCCGGCAACCGAGAAGCGAGTTGGCGCTCCGGTTCCTGCACGATGGGTTCGCCACGTTCCGCCCGGCGCGCAGCGGGAATGGCGTCGACGACCCAGAGGCGCAGGTCGGACTCCTGGACCGCCGCCTCGGCCTGCTTCACCATCGCCCGGTTGAGCTCGGTGGAGGCCGCGTGCAGGCCGGGCGTGTCGATGAGGACGATTTGGCTGTCCGGGCGCGTGACCACGCCAACGATGCGGTCACGGGTCGTCTGGGGTTTGCTCGAGACGATCGCAAGGTGGGCGCCAACGAGACGGTTCAGCAACGTCGACTTGCCCGCGTTGGGTGCACCCACGAGCGCGACGACGCCGTAGCGATGGCTCATCGGACCGCCACGCGCCAAGCGCCGCGGGTAAGTTCGGCGTCGGGGACGATGCTGACCTCCGAGAGGGCGAGGTCGGCCCGCAGGGTTCTCACGTTTTCGTTGAGCGGGCCGCGCGTGCGCGTCTCGTCGCAGGGCGCACAGTACACGGTCACGTCGGCTCCTCGGGGTACGGTCGCCAGTTCCGCGCGGACTGCGGCAAGCGCCCGGTGGGCCTCGGCCGCTTCGCGCAGGGCCGGGTGGCGAGGGCCGGCGAGGGCGCGGCCGAAGCCGTCGGCCTCCGGATGAAGGCCGACGCGCACGACCTCGATGCCGGCGCCCTCGAGCAGGTCGAGAAGGGTGCGGCACAACGTCACGGCTTCGCCAAGCGGAAGGGCCGCGTAGAGGCCGTTTCGATGAAGGCCCTCGAGCCGGCTCCCCATCAGGACGAGGACGGGATGGAGGCGGATGCGGTCGACATGGCCAACGAGGCGCCGCGCATCGTCCAGGGCAATCTCCGCAGACGTGTAGGGCCAACCCGGTGCCAATACGGCGCCCACGCGCCCGCGTTGCCGCAGGGCCGCCGCCATCCGGAACACGCGGGCGGCGTCGTAGGGCCGGCCCGTTCGGGCCAACGCTTCGTCGTCGAGCGTAGCGACGTCCAATTCGAAACCGGTGCAGCCTCGTTCGAACAGATATTCGGCGGCTTCGGGGTCGAGGAGGTCGGGCCGGACGCGGCACCAAAAGGGCGCGCCGTCGATGGCATCGAGCAGGTCATCGTCGGGCGGCCGGCCACCGATAAAAGCGACGACCGCGCTCGGGTCGCGTTCCCGAGCCATCCACACAGAGGCTGTGACCGCGTCCAGATCCGGCGCAGGGGGGGGCGGGGAACACCACACGCAACGCGGTTCGCCGGGGCAGCAGCCAAGGTGGACGGGAACGACGATGGGCCAGGTCATGGCGCGAGACCGCGCGTGAGCGCATCGCGCGCGGCTGCCTTTTCGGCGTCCTTTTTGTTGGCGCCTTCGCCACGCCCAAGCAGGGTGCCCTTTTCGTCGTGGACGGTCGCAGCAAAGCGGGCGCCGCCGTCTTCGCTTGGCGCGGGCGCGACCTCGTAGACTGGCTTGGGATTGCCTACGCGTTTCTGGAGCATGGCCTGCAGGGCGCCCTTGGGGTCGTCCGGGACAACCTCGGGGGGCGCCTCGAGCGGCCCACGGAACCACATCGCGACGCGCTCGCGGGCGGCGGCGAAGCCACCATCGACGAAGACCGCGCCGAGCAGGGCCTCGGTCGCGTCTTCCATGCGCTTGTTGCGGCCGCCCGTGTTGGCGCGTTCCCCGACGCCGAGGTCCAGCACGTCGTCGAGCCCGAGCGCGATGCCAACGCGGCTCACCGGCCCCGCGCTCACGGCGGCCCGCGTCCACTCGGTGAGGCGGGCTTCGTCAAGGTCAGGGTGACGGTCGAACAGGATTTGGGCGACGGCGAGCCTCAGCACGGCGTCCCCGAGGAATTCCAGACGCGCATTGTCAGCGTCCAAGGCTGACTCATTGCGACGCGACGGGTGCGTCATCGCGAGGCGCAGCAGTTCGGGATCGCGAAAGCGGTGACCGATGCGGCCCATCAGCGCGTCCAGCGCGCTCATGCTTCGGTCCAGGGCGACGCCTGGGTGACGACGCCGCCGCCCAGCAGACGGTCGCCCTCGTAGAACACGGCCGATTGGCCAGGCGTCACGCCCCGGAGCGGGGAGAGCAGGGTGACCCGATCGCCTTGGACGCGCGCCGGGACGCGCTGGCCGCGGTGGCGGACGCGGACCGAGAGACCGTCCTCGGGGAAGGGGGCGTGACGGACGACGTCGCGCAGGCCAAACGCTCCGTGCAGCAAGCGCCGGGGATCGGTTGTCACGTGCACGACGCCCCGCTCCGTGTCGATGTCGCGGACGTAGGTAGGGGACCCCAAGGCCAGGCCCAGCCCGCGGCGTTGACCGACGGTGTGGCCAGCGGCACCGCCGTGCTGGCCGAGCACGCTGCCGTCGTCGCCAACATAGGTTCCGGGATTGCCCAACTCGGGACGTTCGCGGCGGAGGAAGGCGGCGACATCGCCGTCGGGGATGAAGCAGATCTCCTGGCTGTCCGGCTTGTCCGCGTTGGGCAGGCCAAGCGTTCGGGCGCGCTCGCGGACGGTTGCCTTCGTCAGGTCGCCGAGCGGAAGGAGGAGGTCCGCGAGGGCGTCGGCCGGGGTGGACCACAGGAAGTAGGTCTGGTCGCGCGAGGCGTCGGCAGCCACCGCGAGGGCGGGGCCGTCAGCGGTGTCGACGCGGCGGGCGTAGTGGCCGGTCGCGAGCGCGTCACAGCCAAGCTGACGGGCCTGGTCGCGCAGGACGCGGAATTTGATTTGTCCGTTGCAGCGGACACACGGATTCGGGGTGCGGCCTGCGGCGTAGGCACCGATGAGATCGTCGACGACCGCGCGTCGAAATGGATCGCGAAGGTCGAGCGCAAAGAAGGGAATTCCGAGTTGGTGGGCCACGGCGCGCGCATCGGCGGCTTCGTCCAATCCACAGCAAGACGCCGACCCTGGTGGGGCGTCGTGGAGCTTCATGAACAGGCCGACGACCTCGTGCCCCTCGGCCGTGAGGAGGGCAGCGGCCACCGAGGAGTCCACCCCGCCACTCATCGCCACTGCGATCCGCACCGAACCTCCGTGGCCCCCTCTAGCCGGGTGCGCGGGTTCACCCACGGAAGGCGTCGTTGGCCCATGTTCGGCCGGGGCGCTGCGCCGGGGGGCCCGATGGCGATAGGTGGGGGTGTGGCCCTCCCCGTCGTCGCGATCGTCGGCCGACCCAACGTCGGCACATCGACCCTGTTCAATCGCCTCGCTGGGCTCGCCAAGGCGGTGGTGCACGACCGCCCCGGTGTCACTCGGGACCGGCTCTACGAAGAAGCCGAGATTCACGATCGCCATGTGCTGCTCGTCGACACTGGCGGCATCGAGCCCGAGCGCGGTTCCGACCTGTTCGAGGCGATGCGCGCCCAGACGCTGGTCGCCATCGAAGAGGCGGATGTCATCGTGTTCCTTGTCGACGGCCGCACCGGACGCACCCCCGGCGACGACGCGGTCGCGGCCCTCCTGCGGCGGTCCAACACGCCCGTGATCTTGGCCGTCAACAAGGTCGACGGGGAAGCGATGGAAGGCGCCGCGGTCGACTTCTACGGCCTCGGCGTCGACGAGCTGTGCGCCGTCTCGGCGGCGCACGGTCGCGGCATCTGGGAGCTGAGCGACGCCATCGTGGCGCGGTTGCCGCCCCCCGCGGAGCCCCGACAGGGCGAAGGTCCCGAGCCCGACGGCGTGTTCGATGAGGAAGAGGACGACCAGGGCGACGAAGGCCCCGTGCGCGTCGCCCAGCTGCCAACTGAGACCCGCATTGCGGTGATCGGGCGTCCGAACGTCGGCAAGAGCACGCTCGTCAATCGACTGCTTGGCTTTCAGCGCCAGGTTGTGGACGACGCGGCAGGCACCACGGTCGATACCGTCGACACCGCGTTCGAGGTCGGGGGTCGGCGCTACGTCATCGTGGACACCGCGGGCGTGCGGCGCAAGGCGCGCATCGACGACGTGCTGGAGCGAACGATCACGCTCCGCTCCATCCAGGCCATCGAGCGTTGCCACCTCGCGTTGCTCGTGCTCGACGGGACCGAGGGCCCCACCGATCAAGACGCGCGGTTGGCCGCACTCGTCGCGGATCGGGGGCGCGGCCTGATCATCGTCGTCAACAAGTGGGACGCGGTACGAGAGGAGGACCTTTCGGACGCCCGCCAGGTCGACCTCGCCCTCGACAAGGCGTTCCCCCACGCATCGTGGGCCCAGAGGATGTTCACGTCGGCCAAGACGGGCCGCGGCTGCCATCGCCTGTTGCCCGCCGTTGACGAAGTCTTCCTCTCGGCCAGCCGTCGCGTGCCGACGGGAACGCTCAATCGCTGGCTCGAACGTACGTTGGCGACGCACACGCCGCCGCAGCGGCACCATCACCCCGTCCGCCTGTATTTTGGGACGCAAAACCGGGTTCGTCCACCGACCTTTACGTTCTTCTCGAACACGCCCGACGGAATCGACATCACCTACGAACGCTTTCTCGTGCACCGGTTGCGCGACACGTACGGCTTCGATGGGACGCCCATCCGGATGAAATTCCGCAAGCGGCGCACCTTGGGGGAACCGGCGTGATGGACGTGGCGGGTTGGAGCGTCCTCGTCACGGGGGCGACCTCCGGCTTTGGCGAGGCGATCGCACGGCGATTCGTGTTGGCCGGCGCTCACGTGGTTGGCACGGGACGCCGTTCGGAGCGGCTGGAAGCGCTCGCCGCCGAGTTGGGCCCTCGGTTTTCGCCACGTTGCTTCGATGTGCGCGACGATGCCGCCCGGCAGCGCGAGTTGGCCGGCCTTGTCCCCGACCTGCTCGTTCTCAACGCTGGGCTCGCGTTGGGGGCAGGCCCTGTCTGGAAAGCCGAGGTCGACGACGTCGAGACAATGATTGCCACGAACGTGCGCGCCGTCGCGATGCTCGTTCGCGAGCTGTTGCCAGACATGGTGGCTCGCCGGCATGGGCACCTCGTGTTGCTCGGTTCGGTGGCGGGGTCGGCGCCCTACCCGGGTGGAAATGTCTACGGCGGAACCAAGGCGTTTGTGTCCCAATATGCGCAGAACCTGCGCGCGGACCTCGTCGGCACGGGAATCCGAGCCACGGTCATCGAGCCCGCGATGTGCGAAACGGAGTTCAGTGTCGTGCGTTTCCACGGAGACGCCGAGGCGGCACGCCGCGTCTACGCGGGGATGCTACCGCTGACGGCGACCGACATTGCGGAGACGGTCTGGTGGGTGGCGACGTGCCCACCGCACATGACCGTGAGCCGCGTCGAATTGTTTCCGACGGCGCAGGCGCACGGACCCTTTCAGGTGGCGCGCACATGAGGCTGTTCGTTCGCCCGGCCGACGGCGAGGAGTGGCCGGCCTTGCGGTCCGTTCGGCACGAGGTGTTCGTCGTGGGGCAAAACGTGCCTGCGGCGGAGGAGGAGGACGGCCGGGACCCCGACGCCGTCCACTTCGCGGCGACGGCCGACGGCAAGGTCGTGGGCACGGCTCGGCTCCGCATTGTGGACGGCAAAGGCAAGTTCGAGCGGTTTGCGGTGATGCCGTCGTTCCGGGGGCTGGGCCTTGGCGAGGCGCTCGTTCGGGTCGCGGAAGCCGAAGCGCGCAGCCGGGGGCTTCGCCAGGGGCGCCTGCACGCGCAGATCCAGGTGGAGGGGTTCTACGAACGGCTGGGCTGGCGCCGCGTCGGCGAGCCCTTCGACGAAGCGGGCATCATGCACGTAGCGATGGAGCGGTCGCTGTCGGGTAGTTGATGCGGTAAGCTGACGGTATGACGGTGCTGTGGCTGATCGCGGTCGCATGGGCGGGGGGCGAACGGGCGAACGTCGTGCGGAGCTTCGATCACGACAGCAATGGTCGTCTCGACAAGCCCGAGCTCGTAGCGATGTCGCGCCAGGCCGCGGCGTCCTACGCGTCGTTGCTTGGCTTTTGCGACGTCGCAAAGGGTGACCCGGCGGCGCACGGCGTCACCGACCTCAAGGCGCGATGTGATGATGGGCGGGTGGATGCGCCGTGGCTCCGAGCGTGGGAGTCGGCCGGCTGAGGGGTGGAGGTGGTGCGGGCTGTGGTTGGCAGTTGAGGCGGGTGGCGGAGCGTGGATCACCGAGATGCTGACGGCGATGCTAGGGCCGAAGCAACTCGCGCACGGCGTCAGGCCTCTCCACATGAAGCCAGTGACCCGCGTTTGGCACCACATCGTAGCGGACATGGCGCGACGCCTCGAGCGCTCGCACGGTCTCGGGATCCCAGCGATCGCTGAGCCCTGCGCGGACGAAATGCAGCGGCGTGTCCCGCGGCACGTCGATGAGCGGTCGCAAATCGGTCGCGAAGTAGTCGTTGAGCAGGGCTTCGATACCGTCGAGGTTGTAGGTCCAACGCCACACGTTGCCGTCGCGAACCAGCGACGTCAACAGCCAGTCGACGATGCTCGGCGCGAAACCCGCGGCCGCCAGGTGGGCGCGCGCGGCCGCCCGATCATGGGCGGGTGTACTCCTCAGGACTTCCAGGACGCGGACGGGGTCGCTCGCGGGGTCCGTGCCGGGCCGGTCCCCCCCGGGCGGACTGTCCAGCGCAACGACGCGCTCGTGGCCGTGGCCGTGGTCTCGCGCCCAAACGAGCGCCACCTTTCCGCCGAAGCTGTGCCCGAAGACGGCGTCGGGACGAGGCAACTCGCGGTGTAGGTCGCCTGCGACTGCAGCGAGCGTGTCGGGCCCGGTCTCATCGTGGCTCGCGCCGTGGTGGCGGAGGTCGGGTAAGACGGCGGTCCAATCCGACCCATCGGTGAGCCATCGCGCGGCAAAGCTCCGCCAGTTTCGGCCCGAGCCGAGGATGCCGTGAAGGAACCACGCCGTCCGGGGTCCGCTTCCCAACCGTTCTGCGTGGACCGTCAGGAGCTGCTGCTCCGCCAGGCCGCCTGCTCCTTCTGATCCTCCCGCAGCTTCTGCGCGACCATCCAGCGCAGCGTCTTCGTGTCGAAGGGTTTGTGAAGGACGGGATTGCTCACCGTCGCGAGGAAGTCGCGGACCTTGGTCGAAAACGCGCCGGCGGTCATGAACAAGACCCGGCGCGCCAACTCAGGGCGCGAGCCTTGCAGCCATTCGTGCAGCGCCATTCCCGTGAGGTCGGGGATGAGGATGTCGACGAGGACGAGGTCGAAGGCCGCGCCGGAGGCGAGCAGGTCGCGGGCGCGTATGCCTGAGCTGATGGCGGTGACGTCGTAGGGCCGAAGCGCGCTCTTGACGGCTTCGAGGATCTGGGGCTCGTCATCGACGACGAGGATGCGCGCGCCGGCTCCTGTGGACTCCCAGGTGTCGTGGTCGTCGTCGGACTCCGTCTGTTCGGGTTGACGCCATGACAGCGCCTTGAGCCGGCGGACGGCGTGTCCGACGTCTTCCAGGCCGGCCGTGGCTTCGTCGACGAGGCGTAGGAGGCGCGACCGCTCGTCGGACTGGATGCGAAAGGCCTCCAGCTCTTCCGCAAGCTTGTTCATGCGCGACACGACGAACGAACTCGACGTTTGGAGCCGCTGGAGCAGGGCTGCGATCTCGGCAGCCGGATCCAACCCCGACTTCGACGACTCGCTCATTCCCCCCCCTGCGCCATTCTAGCCTTCGCCGGCCCATCGTGCGATGCGGGCGGCCATGGACGACGTCGAACGGGGCCGACGGCTGGCAGAGTGGTTCGGGGCCCACGCGCGCGACCTGCCCTGGCGTTTGGACCCCAAGCCCTACCATGTGCTTCTGGGCGAGTTCATGACCCAGCAGACGCGCATCGACACGGCCCTTCCATATTACCACCGCTTCCTTGGGCGCTGGCCGACCTTGGACGATCTTGCGGCGGCGCCCGTCGCCGATGTGCTGACGGCGTGGGCTGGCCTTGGCTACTACCGGCGCGCTCGCTCGCTGCACGAGGTGGCGCGGCGCGCGGTCGCGCAGGGCGGACTTCCCCGAGACGTTCCGGGCCTACTCAGCCTGCCTGGCATCGGGCCCTACACGGCCGGCGCCATCGCCAGCGTCGCGTTCGGCGAGCGCGTCCCCGTTGTGGACGGCAACGTGGAGCGCGTGCTGAGCCGCGTCGTCGCCTTGGAGGGGGACCCAGCGGGCGCAGCGCGCGCCTCGGTCTGGGACGTGGCCCGCCGCTTGGTCGTGGCTTCGCCGGCGGCGCCATCGACACACAACCAGGGCCTCATGGAATTGGGATCGCTCGTGTGTCGGCCGCGTGCGCCGGACTGCCCGGCCTGTCCATGGCAGAGCGGCTGTGCCGCAGCCACATCGCCGGACCCGACGCAATGGCCAAAGAAGGCGCCGGCGCGTAAGCCCGTCGCCATCCGTGGCGCGTCAGCCGTGCTCTGGGACGGCGCCGGAAGGTGGTTGGCCGGACACCGAAGCGCCGGCTTGTTGGCGGGGCTTTGGGAACCGCCGCGCGCCGACGATGCGACCGCGCTCGACGCGCTGCTCGCGGCGATGTGCGGCATCGTCCCGAGCCTTCGCTCAGCGGGAATCGTCGCGCACATCTTCACGCATCGGAAGCTGACCTGTGAGGTCTCGGTGGGTCGATGGGAGGGCCCGGTCTCGCCGGCTGGACCCTACGACCGGGTCGCCTGGGTGGGTGAACCCGCCGATTGTGCGGTGTCCGCGCTCGCGAGACGACTCGTGACCGTCGGAGGGCCGCCCCCCGGTTAGGTTGCCGGTGTGAGCACCGTTGCCGCCGTGATCATCGGGGACGAGTTGCTGGCCGGGCGATTCGCCGACGAAAACGGTCCCTGGCTCGTCCAACGGTTGAGGGCGCTCGGTGCCAGGCTCGTGCGCATGACCACGGTAGGCGACGATCCCGCCGCGATCGAGGACGCGGTTAGCCGTTCTCTCGCCGTCGCAGACGCCGTCATCACGAGCGGAGGCATCGGTCCCACCCACGACGACAACACGCTGGCGGCCGTCGCCGCCGCCTTGGCGCGCCCGCTTGTCATTCACGAGGGCCTGCTTGAGCGCCTCGCCACCTGGGGCGCGGGCGACGACGCCGCCAACCGCCGGATGGCCAGCCTCCCGTTCGGTACCGAAATTGTCACCACGCCCCGCGGCTTTCCCGTGTTCGTCGCGGACCGGGTCGTCGTCCTGCCCGGCGTGCCTCGCCTGTTCAGGACGGGCTTTGACGCCGTTGCAAGTCGGTTTGCTGGCCCGCCGGCCGCCGAGGTGTGGGTCGTCACCTCTCGCTCAGAGGGCGCCTTCGCGACGGCCCTGGCCGAGTGGGTCCTCGTCCATCCCGAGATCGACGTCGGCAGCTACCCTCGCCTTGACGAGGTTCCCGCCGTGGTGCGCCTCTCTGTGACGGGGAAGGACGCCGCGCGCGTGGCCTGTCTGGCGTTCGCCCTGGCTACGCTGGTCGGTGGCGCGGTCGAGCCCAAGGCATGAGCTACGCGCTCTTGGGGGTGGCCGAGGTCGCGGGCGTACCGTTTGGCGCGGCGCGCTGGCGTCGGGGCCAGGTCGTCGACATCGGCGTCGACCCCGAACTGCCGGTCCCGGTCCCTGCGGGCAGTCCGCGGCTCGGGCAGGTGCGCTGGCTCGGGCCGGATTCGGTATCGGTCGTCAGCTGGAAAGGGGAGCGCTCCGTCCTCAAGCCGGATGGCGAGGTTCGGCTGACGGTCGGGGACGTCGCGGTCACCTTGTCCCTGGCGCCTGCCTTTCCCGTCCGTCGCGGAGAACCCTTCGGTTGGGCCGCCAGCCTGGGTTGGTTTGCAACGGTGTTGGGCCTGACCCTCCTTGGCGCCCAAGGGGACCTCGTTTGGCGACACCGGTGCCTCGTGGCGCCAGCTGTGTTCGGCGCGCCCGCGCTGACCTGGTACCCGGAATGCCTGCCTGGCGCTGAGTCGGCTGACCCCACGTTCGACGCGGAGTTGTTGCAGCGGCTGCTGAACAAGGATTTCGAGGGCGAAGACGTCGGTACCATCGCGAAAGATTTCGAGCGACCCGAGGCCGAGCGCACCGTGCGCATCTACATGCCAGGAGGCCACGACGGGCCAAAAGAGACGATGGGCGGGGCGGCGGAGACGTCCGACGCGCCAAGTCTGCTGCCGGAGGAGCACCTGCGTCAGCGCCCGGCCATCGACCCCGTGTTGCGCGAGGTCCCCAACGGGCGCGGCGTCGCCGTGTCGTCGCCGAATCCTGACGACGTCGCTGCGGACGACGAGACGGAACGCGAGGCTCCCAGCGCGGAACGCGTCGGTTGGGGCATTGCGGATTGGTATGACGAGGAAGACGAGCGACTCGATTCGCTCGAAATCAAAATGAAGGTCCGGGAGGCCAAGGCGCGCCTTCGTCTCGATCCCGACGACGAATACGCCTTGTCGCTGCTCAGCTACTACCAATATTTATCAATGGATTATCTTGCGGCCGAGGCCACGTACGACCGCTCGATCGAATTGTACCCGGCCGATGGCGGAAACTACAACAACAAGGCGCTCATTTACAAACGCAAGGGCCTGTACGTGGAGGAGGAAGGTCTCTACCTTCTGGCCCTCGCGCTGCGGCCCGACGATGTGACGGCCCTGAACAACCTCGCCGTCAATCTGGCCCACCAGGGGAGGATAGCGGAGGCGCTCGAGATCATGGCGCGGCTCGAGGTGTTGGACCCCGACGACGCCTATGCCGACCTGCACCGCGCGAAGATCCATGCGATGGCGGGGAACGAGGCCGAGGCGATGCGGTACATGGAGAAATCGTTGCTCGGGATGGAAGAGTTGGACACGCTGCACACCATTGAGTACCGCCAGGACATCCGACTGGACCCCGCGTTTGCCGCGCTTCGCAAGCAGGAGTCCTTCCATCGCCTCCTGCATCGTTACTATGGCAAACGTTCGCCACTTGGACCCGCCGTAGGGGGCCCCTGATGTCCAGCCGCTGTGCGATGTACGCAGGGTCCTTCGACCCCGTCACCTTGGGGCATCTCGACGTGATCACCCGGGGTGCGCGGCTCTTCGATCGGCTGATCGTCGCCGTCGGGCACAACCCCTCGAAGCGCACCTGGTTCGATGTCCACGAGCGGGTGTCGCTCGCGCGAGAGGCGACCGAGGGCATCGCAGGCGTCGAGGTGGTGTCGTTCGAGGGCATGCTCGTCGAGGCGGCGCGCCAACACGGCGCTTGCGTCCTCCTACGCGGCCTGCGCGCCCTGTCTGACTTCGACTTGGAATTCCGCAACGGACTGGCCAACCGAGACCTGGCCGGTCTGGAGACGATGTTCCTGCTCACGGAGCCGTCGAAGCTCTTCGTCAGTTCGAGCCTCGTACGCGAAATTGCGGGCGCGGGCGGGGATCCCGGCCGCTACGTCCCGACCTGCGTGAGCGTCGCATTGGCCAAGCGGAGCCACGCCTGATCGCGATCGGATTCGTGGCGAGGCTGGCACTTGCCGATCCCCCGTCGGCCCTTGCCGTGGAGCGCGCTGAAATCGCATTGTCGGTAGGTCGGTGTCGCGACGCGCGCGCGGGCTTGTTGCCCGTCCTGAGCGACCCGAACCCCGACCGCGAAACGATCGAGGTGTACACGATGGCCGCGATGGCGTGTGGTCTGGGCCCCTGGGCGGTCGCCATCGCGCTGGACGGAGCTGGGGGCCCCGCTGCACCGACGCCGGGGGAACTTGGTGGGGAAGGCGGCGCGTCGGTCGTCGAAGGGCTGCCCGTTGGCCGACCCGATTGGCTCGCCGTCGCATGGCACGTCGAGAACCCGCCTCCGAGCTTGGTCAAGGCCCGTCAGCGCGCCGCTCGGTTGGCCCTTCGGGACGTCGCCGTGGCCGATCCGGCGACCGCGTGGCGATTGAGGGAACTCGCGATCGCCTCGGGCACGGGGCGCGTCGAGGTGGAGGCCCGGCTCCGCGCCTTGGGAGAGGCTGTCCCCGTCGACCGGCTGCCTCGGATGGGTCTGGAGGCTGCTGCGCGTTCGACGGAGGCGGTTGCCGTGCCGATGTTGGCGGACGCCGACCGTTCGGCCTGGGCCCATCGGGTGGCTGACCGTTGGGAGATGGACGGCCGATTGGCCGACGTCGAGGCGCTGTGGGCCGCCGTGCGCCGGGTTGGCGACGAGCCTTCGCTTGCGTTGGCCCACGCCGGTGCGCTCTTCCGGCTTGGACGGGTCGCGGAGGCCGAGGTGGCTGCGCAGGACGCCCTGCGCACCATGGTCCTTCCGTGGGACGGCGACGAGGGCGTGACGCAAAGTGCTTCCCGGTCTCAGCGTGTCGCAGAGGCGCTCGCGCTGCGGGCCCGAATCCGGCAAGACGCGGGAAATTGGGCGGCGGCGCGTTCCGACCTCGCCGTCGCGGACGCGCTCGCTGGTCACTCCGTCGATGCGGCGCTCGCCGAGGCGCTGGATCGAGGGCTGTTGCCCGATCGCGACGCCATCCGGGCCAGCTTGGGCCGCCGCCGCGGGGCGCCCGTCGACCTCCTACTTGCGGACGCGCGCGCGGCATTGGCCGCAGGCGATCCGGGCCTGGCCGCGTCGCGCGTTCAGTCGTCGCGCATTCTGCTCGCGTCGCTCGGAGCCGTGGGCCCCGCGGTGGCCAGTCTGATTGCGGAGGGCCTTGCGCTGGAAGCACAGGTGGGCCTGGCGTCCGGGGCGACGGACGACGCGCTGCTGTCGGCCTCGGCGGCGGCGTGGTTGGGTGTCGCGGACGCGCATCGCATCCGGGCCTCGCTCTACGCGGATCGAGGACTCCGGCCTTCGGCCTTCGAGGCGGCCGTGGCGGCCCGCACTGCCGGACTGGAGGTGGAGGACGCCCTCCTGGAGGCCAACTGGGAGGGCCCTGGCGATTGGCGCGCCGCCGCGGTTCGCGAAGGTGGTGTGGCGGCGAGCGGACCGGCCTCTCCAGAAGCTGTGTTGTCTTGGACGACGATTCGGCCTCCTGCCGCGGCGCCGGCCCGCAAGGCAGTGGCGTGGTCCGTGCCGACGTCCGCGGGTCCCGTCGGGTCGGCCAACTTGCGCGGGCGCACCGTTGTCGTGAGTTTCTGGTCGTGGCAGTGTGGCCCCTGTGTGGCGATGTTGCCAGACATCGCGGCAAGTGTCGCCCGGCAGCAGCAGTCCGGCCACGACGTCGCCCACGTCGCAGTTTCCGTGGATCCCGCAGGCCCGGCGGTCGATGCTGTGATGGCGCGTGGAGCGCGTTGGGGGACCTTGGCGCGCGAACCGGAACTCGCGGCGACCTGGGACATCAACGGACTTCCAGCAATCTGGGTTCTGGACCGGACAGGGGTTCCGCGCGACGTCCTGACCGGCTGGCCTGGCGAAGCCGCGATGGACCAGATCCTCGACCGCTTGGCGCCCCCCTGAAGGCGTGGCCCCGTCTGGCCCCCGAGCGCTCTGGCCTTTTTGTGGCAGCCTGCTAGCAAGCGGCCATGTGTGGCATTGTTGGGTACGTTGGACACCGTGACGCGCTTCCGACCCTCGTGTCGGGCCTGCGCCAGCTCGAATACCGCGGCTACGACTCGGCGGGCGTGGCCATCCTCGACGAGGACGGGCTCTGGATCCGCAAGGAAGTGGGCCGCGTCGACGATCTCGCACGTTCGCTGGATGGTGCTCCGCGGAGCCAGGTCGGGATCGCACACACGCGTTGGGCAACCCACGGCGGCGTGACTCAGCAGAACGCCCACCCCCATACCGATGGCGTCGGGCGCATCGCGCTCGTGCACAATGGCATCATCGAGAACATGGTTCCGCTCGTAGCGATGCTGCGTGCGGAAGGGGTGGTGTTCACGTCCGAGACGGACACCGAGATCCTGCCGCACCTGATTCGCAAGGCATGGCGGGGCGACCCCGTCGACGCCGTTCGCGCCGCCCTCCGTCAGGTCCAGGGGACGTTTGGCGTCGCCGTCATGTTCGCGGACCACCCTGACATCGTGGTCGTCGCCCGCAATGGCAGCCCGCTCGTCATCGGACTTGGAGATGGCGAGACCATCGTCGCCAGCGATCCGCAGGCCATCGTGGCACTCACTCGGCGCGTCATCCACCTGCAGGACCGGCAGATGGCGGTGATTCGGGCCGATGGCGCTGAATTGCACGGCTTGTATGACGGCCGGCGTCACGACCAATCCGTCGAGCTGATCGATGGGGACTACGGTGTCGCGGACCTCGAGGGCCATCCGCATTTCATGCTCAAGGAAATTCACGAGCAGGCTCGCAGCATTTCCCGTTGCCTCAATGGCCGGGTTTCGCGGGAAGACGGCAATGCGCGGCTCGGTGGTTTCGAGATGCGGCCGCGCGAGCTCGTTGGCGTTCAACGGGTGGTTCTGTTGGGCTGCGGCACCAGCTACCATGCCGGTATGGTCGGCGCGATGGCGATCGAAGCCATGGCGCGAGTTTCCGCCCGCGCCGAAATCGCGAGCGAATTCCGATACCGCCATCCAATCGTCTCGAACGACACGTTGTACCTGGCCGTCAGCCAGTCCGGGGAGACCATCGATACGTTGGGCGCAGTGCAAGAGGTCCAGCTCAAGGGGGGTGCCGTCCGCGGCATCGTCAACGTGGTTGGCAGCACCATCGCCCGCACCTGCGGGCAAGGGGTCTACCTGCACTCGGGCCCGGAAGTGGCGGTTGCCAGCACGAAGGCGTTCACCAGCCAGGTTGCGGCGATGTTGACGTTCACGCTCATGTTGGCGCGGACGCGCAACCTCGACCTTGGCCAAGGTCGGAGTGTCGCGGCCGAGCTGCTGGCCATTCCAGAGAAAGTGGCCGCGTTGTTGGCGAACCCAGGCCCGATCGACGACGTCGTCGAGAGCGTGGCGCGGGCCCGGTACGTGTTGTTCCTTGGACGCGGCTTTTCGTTCCCCGTCGCCCTCGAAGGGGCGTTGAAGCTGAAGGAAGTCGCGTACGTACCCTGTGAAGGCTACCCGGCTGGCGAAATGAAACACGGCCCCATCGCGATGATCGAAAAGGGCGCACCGGTCATCGTCGTGGCACCGAGGGACGCGCAGCGCGACAAGGTGGTGTCCAACCTCCGTGAGGTGGCGGCCCGCGGCGCGCGCATCATCGTCATCCACACCCAGGGGGACGATGAGCTGGCTCAGCTGGCCGACATCGCCATTCCGGTCCCTTCCACGCCCGACTGGGCGAGCCCGCTGCTCACCGCGATTCCGCTGCAGCTGCTGGCTTACCGGACTGGCATCGCGCTCGGGCGGGACATCGACAAGCCGCGCCACCTCGCGAAGTCCGTCACGGTGGAGTAGGGCCGGATCCTGGAGAGACCATGGGGGAAGTGGAAATTCGGCGGGCGGAGATGCCGAGGGACGCCGCGCGTTTCGTGAAGAGCTGGTGGCCGATCTACGAATCGGTGCCGCTCTGGGTCCCCCCGCTCATTGGTGAGCGAAAGGTCTGGATGGACCCGAAGAAGAACCCGTATTTCGCGGTGGCCGAGGTGGCGTGGTTCTGGGCTTGGCGGGATGGCAAACCCGTTGGCACGTTGGCCGCGACCGTCGACCAAGACCTCCTGGCCCACGAGCCCGGCGTGGGCATGTTCGGCTTCTTCGAGTTCCCCGACGACGAAGCGGTGGCCCGGCCGCTGTTGGAAGCTGGCGCAGATTGGTTGCGCTCAAAGGGGATGGTGCGGATGCGCGGGCCGTTCAACCTGAGCCCGAACCACGAGTTTGGGTTGTTGGTCGACGGCTTCGACACCCCGCCCTGTATTGCCAACCCGCACAACGGGCCGTGGGCGCCCGCAATGTATGAGCGTCTGGGACTCAAGGGCGTGATGGACTGGTACGCCTATTGGATGGACCACGGACCCGTCCCCGAAGGCATCGAAAAGGTGGCGAACCGCTTCCTTGAGCGCAATCCCAAGGTGACGCTCCGAAAGCTGAACTTGAAAAAATTCGACGAGGAATTGAAGCTCTTTCAGGACATCTACAACGATGCCTGGGAAGACAATTGGGGTCACGTCAAGATTCGCGACGAAGAATTCGTTTTTGCGGCCCAGAACCTCAAGCAGGTGCTCAATCCGGACCTTTGCTGGTTCGCCTACGTCGACGGGGAGTGCGCGGCCGCGAGCATCACGCTGCCTGACTACAACCAGGTGGCCAAGCGCATGGACGGGGCGATTTTCCCGTTCGGGTGGTTTCATTACCTGCGCGCCGGTTCGATCATCAACCAAATTCGCGTCTTTATCCTCGGCGTCAAAAAGAAGCATCAGCGGCTGGCTTTGGGAGCACCCCTTTACCTTCGCACGTGGCAAGAGGGGGCGAAGCTCAACATTCGGGGAGCCGAGGCGAGCCTGATTCTACACGACAACCATCGCATGCGGGGCGCTTTGGAGAAGCTCGGCGCTCGAATCTACAAGACCTACCGGACTTACGAGCGCGAATTGTAGGAGAGGACGAGGCGCGCAGCCAGCCCGTCCACGAGCGCAAGGCTCTCTGGGCGGACGGAGAGTCGACCGTCAGCGTAGACGAAGTGGTCGGCCAGCGCGCTCGGGAGCGTCGGCGTCCATCCCAGCGCGCGTCGCATCGCCGAGAGATCGATGCCCTCGCGGGTGCGTAAACCCGCGTGAAGCCAGTCCGTCGCGAGGTGCTCTGGTGTGGGGGCTTCCAAGGTTGGCGGCGCGCCGTTCAACCACGCTTCGACGTCGTCGGACTCGATGACGAGCGTCCCGTCCGCCCGGCGTCCATGGGCCCCGGGACCCCAACCGACCCAGACGCCGCGAGGGTGCCAGTACCGGCGGTTGTGGCGGCTCTCATGCCCGTGCCGGGCGAAGTTGCTGACTTCGTAGCGAGCGAGGCCGGCCGCCTCCAACGTGCTGACGACGGTGTCGTAGGCGACACGCCACGCGTCGGGGTCGACGGCGGGGTTTCGGCGCGCACGGCCGAAGCGCGTTTCCGTTTCAATCGTGAGCCCGTAGGCGGAGACGTGGGGGGCCAAGGAGGCGCGTTCGAGGTCCCGCTTGAGCGCGTCCGGCGTTTGGCCGTCGACGCCGAAGATGAGGTCCAGCGACCAGGAGCGGAAGCGCCGCGAAATCCGTTCGATCGCGGCTGGTGCGGTGGTGGCGGACCGGGCCCGGCCCAGCCGTCGCGCCGTCGCGGGGTCAAAGGACTGAACGCCGAGGCTGACGCGGTCGACGCCGTGGTCCAGCAGGGTGTCCAACAAGACGTCGTCGACGTCTTCCGGGTTCAATTCGACCGTCGTTTCGTCCGTGGCGCGCGGCAGGACGTCCAGCAGGCGCCCGAGCCCGTCCGGACCGAGGCGAGAGGGCGTTCCGCCGCCGATGTAGAGCGTCTCCGGGGACCCCACCAAGTCCGATGCGGCCAGGCGGAGGCGAATCTGCTCGAGGAAGGTGTCGACCTGTGGGGCCGACGTTTGCAGGACGAACGCACAGTACGGGCACCGGAAGCGGCACCAGGGGACATGGACGTAGAGGCCCCAACTCAACGCGGGAGCACCCGGAGCTGGACGCGCTGACCGAGGTGGCCAAGCGCGTCGGTGACGTCCTTGGCGGACACGTGGCGGAGCGCGTTGCGCACGGAGGCGACGTCCTGGCCAACGCCCGTCAGCAGGCGGCCGGCTCGTTCGGCAGCCCGTGCGGAGGCGCGCTGTTGGGACATGGCGGTCTGGCCCACGAGGCTGCGGCGGGCGCGCTCGACTTCCTCGGTGCTGACGCCCTGGGAAAGGCGCGTCATCGTCGCGAGCAGGCCCGCTTCCGCCTCGCCCACACGCGCCGGGTCCGTCGTCAGGCCCGCAGTGAACACGCCGCCGTCTACGTGGTCTTGGTAGGAGCACCAGGTGCTGTAGCAGAGACCCGCGGCCTCCCGCAGTTCCAGGAAGAGGCGGCCGGATTGGGCGCCAGCGATTTGGGCGGCGATGTGAAGGGCGGCCCAACCGCGCTCGCGGCTTCCGGGCGACCGCCAGGCGATCGTCACGGTGGCGGCATCTCGGCCTGCTTTGGCGACGATGGGGCGGCTGGTGACAGGGCCCGCGATCGGCGCTCGCCCGATGTCGCGCCCGGGCGGGACCTCCTTGAGCCACGGCGCCATGCGCGCGATGCACAGCTCGGGGTCGACGGGTCCGGCGAGAGCGATGGCCATCCGGCGTCGGACGAAGTGATCACGGTGCCAGCTTGCGATGCGCCCCACCGAGAGCTGCCGGATGGAGGAAAGCGTCCCAGAAGGCGGCAGGCGCCAAGGGTGGTCGTTCCACAACGCCCGCCACATTTCGTGCTGGGCCACCTGGGTGGGCCGGTCGTGCAGGGTGGCGACGTCCTCCTCGAGCTCCTCGGCGACGCGCGACCATTCGTCCGCGTCGAAGTGGGGCCGTCGGACGAGGTCGCCAAGCAGATCGAGGGACTCGGCGGCATGGGCCGCCGGGACGGTCAGGTGCAGACCGATGGCGCTGCGCTGCGGGACGGCGTCCAAGACGGCACCGAGCGCGTCGAGGCGTTCAGCAAGGGCCTCGGCGTCCCAGTTTCCGGCTCCGGCCGTGACCAGCCTGGACCATGCGTTGCTGCAACCGGCGGTCCGAGGTTGTTCGCACAGGCCGCCGCCGCGGGCGAGCAACGAAATGCCGACGACGGGGCCGTCATCCGGCAACCACGCGACTCGAATGCCATGGACGGTGCGTTCGCCGGCGACGGGCCGTGTGGCCGCCGCGTATGGGGACAAGGGCCGACTCGCGCGCTTCCACGAGGCTGACCGCATGCGTTCGTCGAGGACGCCGATGACGGCGCGGCTAGGGTCGAGGTGGCGCCTGGTGACGCTCGCGACGTCCTCCGGCGTGACCTGGGCGACCCGTGCGAGGTGGTTCGCTCGGGCCTCGGGACCGCCCGCTCGGGCCGTGGCCCAACATAGGTCTTGCGCGATGCCGTCGACCGTTTCGTGATCGAAGAGTGCGTCCTGGCGGACAAGCTCACGGGCTCGGGCCACCGCCGTACCAGTGGGTCCAGCGGCGACTTCGCGGAGCACGTCAAAGGTCTCGGAGATGGCGTCCACCGTCCGATCGTCGAGCGGCAGGAAGCCGATCGTCGCGGTGCCTCCAGCCAGCAGCGCCGCCTGGTCGGCGTCGGGGTCTGTGGCGAGGCCCGAAGCCAGATTGAGGCGACGTTCGAGGAGCGACCCCGATCCCTGGGCCAGCAGCGCCATGAGGACGTCGAGAGCGGGGAGATCCGGGTCCCCAAGTCCCGGGCTGGACCACGACATCGATACGGCCGTGCTGTCGAAGGGTCCGCGCACGCGAAGGGGTCCGGCTTTGGGGGCAGGGGGCCGGGGGACCGTCCGGCGAGGCTCGGCCGTCTTCCAGGTCGCGAAATGTTCTTGGACGGCGGCTGCGACCTGGTCGGGGTTGACGGGCCCGACCACGGCGACCCGTGCCCGATTGGGTCCCCAGTTGCGTCGCCAGAATCCGAGGACGTCGTCCCGCGTCAGTTGGCTGACCGTCGCCCGCCAGCCGAGGACGGGCCGGCCATAGGGATGGTCCGGGTAGGTGGCGCCCAACACGGCGTCTCCGAGGACGGTCTCGGGGTCGTCGTCGTAGGAGCGAATCTCCTCGAGGACGACGGCTCGCTCGCGCTCCAGCTCCGCCGCGTCGAAGGTGGCGCCACGGGCGAGGTCCGCGATGACGTCGAGCGCAACGGGCCAGTCGTTGGCGTCAAGCGAGGCATGCAGCGCCGTCTCTTCATGGCTTGTCCATGCATTGAGGTCGCCGCCCGCGGCTTCGACGTCCGCCGCCGCGCGCCCGACGCCGCGAGTGGCCGAGCCCTTGAACACCATGTGCTCGAGGAAGTGGGCGAGTCCCGCTTGTTCGGGTTGTTCGTCCACGACACCGGCGTCCAGCCACAACCAAACGGAGGTCACCGGCGCTTCGGTGGGTTGAACCAGCAGTTCCAGGCCGTTCTCTAGGCGGGACCGCGCGAGGCGGTCGAAATTCATCGGTCGCCCGCCGCCATGTCCGACGGGCAGTCGGGGCGGGAGTCGATGCGGTACCACCCGAGTTCGTCCATCCAGTATTCCCCTTGAAAGGGCCATACGCGGAACCCGACGCGGTCTTTGGATAACTTGCGGAGGCGCCCGATGGGGTCGCCGTATTCCAACTTGCCGGTCGCCGCGGCCTTCTCGTACATCTGGGCTTCGAGGTTCAGGAGGTCGAGGCGGGTGATCTCGATGCCAGACAACATCTCGCGCAACTCGGTTCGCGCGCTTTCGGCGCGGTTGAGGACGCGCTGACCGGCGGCCCCCACGACGGCGTCGCGGCGCGCCTGGGTGGCGCCCTTTGCCCAATCCGCCAAGGCTCCGCCACCGAGGCTGGAAATGCGGACGAGGTCGGAATCCGCCTTGGTGACGAAGGCGTCGGAGTCGCTGAAGCGGTCCTCGCGTGCAAACGGCGCGAGCTGCGAGACGGGGAGGCGCGTCGTTTCACCGGCCTTGTGGGCCCGCACGTCGGCAAATGCCGCTGCCGCGTCCATGGATCCGAGCGAGGTGTCCAACGTCTGGAGGACCGGCGTCCAGTCGTTGACGAAGCCGTCGATCCGCTTGCTTGCGTCCTGGAACTTGCACATCAGGAACAGACCCTGTGCCCGAAGCAGATCGGCTTCTGGAAGGTAAGCCTGATCGAAGAAGGGGCTGTCGTGCGTGACGAGGAGGGCCAGCGAGCCCGCCATGTCTTCAGCACGGAAGTGGGCCCAGGCCCGTTCGAATTGCGCTTCCGGCCAGGCGGAGGCCTCGCGAGAGACCAGGCTGTAGTGAACCATCGCCTGACCGAAATTTCCGGCGGCGAAATAGGCGCGGGCGAGGTTCAACTGGCCGTTGGACAGCCAGCGTTCGCCGCGGTTGGCGGCCCGGCCTGCGGTGAGCGCCTCGGAAAACGCGTCGATCGCGACCTGATGTTGCCCTTGTTCGGACGCCGTGATGCCCTTGAGGGCGCGGGCGTCGGCCCAGTCCGGCGAGGACTTGTCGACGATCGGGAGAAGGCCCGCTGCGGCGCCAAGATTGTCAGACCGCAACTGATGGCGCGCGGCCAGGTACCCGACGCGGCTGCGGCTGTTGGCATCCGGCGCCACGCCGAGCCAAGGTGCGGCGCCCGGGGCCAGCAAATCCTCGTCGCCAAGCGTCTTTGCGAGCTCCAAGATTGCAGGCAAATTCGCACCCGTATTGGGGGCGTCCACCTTGAGTGCGTTGTGCCACGCGACGAGTGCGGCGGAATCGAGGTCAAGGTCGGTCAGGACGCCGGCCATCGCTCGCCAAGCCTGCCCGTGGACAGCGACCGCTGCAGGGTCGTTCACGAGCCCAACGAGCAACTCGCCGGCTTCGCCGCGCTTGCCCGACGCGAGCGCGGTCGTGACGGGCGCAAACGGGTCCGCAGGCGGCTCCATGGCCGCAGCGTGCAACGCAAGCGCGAGCCACAAGCCGATCACTTGCGCTCCCGCTTCACGGGCGAAAGGATCGAGACGCCGAGCGACACGTTGGCGTTCTGCTTCAGCGCGAATGACTCGGTGATGGACCGGTATTCGAGCAGCAGGTCATCTCGGAACTCAGCCCGAATCGCGAGCTTCTCGCCGACGAAGAACCGCATGCCGAGGCCGGGGGACAACGTCGGGGCGATGGCGAGGCCGCCAGCCGGAATGACGCTGGATTCCACGGAGACGCCGCCGCGCGCCGTGCCGAAGATGTCGAAGTGGACGACCTTTGCGCCGTTCCAGGCCATCTTGGCGTAGACTGGCGACCATTCCGCGCCAACGAGCGCAGATCCAAGGTAGCGGAAGGCGTAGGGGGCGGCGCCGAAGGCCGGCGATTCGAGCTCGCGGTAGGGCGCGGTCTTGAATCCGTAGCCACCGCCAAATGCGGCGGAGAGCGCGATCGTCTCCGATGTGTGGTAGTCGAAGCCGAGTTGGAGGTTCGGCGTCGTCAGCCACGCGTCAAACGGCATCACGCCCGCTTGGATGGACACTTCGGTGCGACCGGCTTTGGGGTACAGATTCTTCTGTACGACCGCCATGTCAGATTCGCGGATGACGCCGACGTCCAGCGCCTCCTGTGCGAGCGCTAGCGTCGTGATGAGCCAAGCCGAAAGCATCGGGGGGACTCCGATCAGAAGGGGAGTTCGCGGGGAATACCGTCAAGCGGCAGGTAGAAGATGTGCACTTCGGCTGCGTAGGAAGGGATGGCCTCGCCGTGGAAGACCACGCTGTTGTCTTCAGCGCGGTAGCTCCAGCCATCGCTGTAGGCGTCCAACCCGTATTCGTTGGCGCCTTCGATCTCGGCCTGGTGAATCGTCTTCTCGTCGACCTCAACGCGGATCGTGTCCGTGATGGGGACGGCCTGCAGCGGGAACACGGTCGAGAGGTTCGCCAGCAACGCGCCCAACTCGTTGAGGACTGCCGCGAAGTCCTGCACTTCGCAATTCGGGTCCGTGATGTCGAGGCGCAAGCCGTTCGTGTCGTAGGTCATCACGTCGAAGCGAATGCTCCCCCAGTCGGTGGGTCCGGGGCATTCGGCTTCGTAGTTGTCATCGAGCGCGGGGCCGATGACGACCCAGGACATGCGTCGGTCGAACGCGCGGAACAGGTCAAGGTAGACGTCGGGGACGGCGTCCTGCGACGGTTGGCGGCGCGAGTCGTCGCCTTCGTCGGAAATGATCACGGGGATGAACGTTCCCTTGTCCCGAATCAGGCCCTCGTTGGAGAGGACGTCGTCCTGCGTGAATAGGGCGGGGAAGCTCTCGTCGGGGACGACGACGTCGTCAAAACAGGCGGTCGGCGGATTCTCGACCGCGCGGCACATGGCCATGAACACGGCCTCGATCGGCTCTTCTGCGATCAACACGGCCTCGATCGGCTCTTCTGGGGTGGTCGGCTCTTCTGTGGTGGTCGGCTCTTCTGTGGTGGTCGGCTCTTCTGTGGTGGTCGGCTCTTCTGTGGTGATCGGCCCTTCTGTGGAAGTGGTGCAGTTGCCGAGCCATTCCATGGTCCCGCAGGTGCAGTCCAAGTACTGACGGCTGACCTCTTCAAGCGGGTCGCCGCAGGAGTAGCTGGGGTCAGACGGGATGGACCCAACGTCTTGGAAACAGGCGGCCTCACAAAGCAGGGCCTCCTTGAATTCGCCGGCGACGTCTTCGGACTGGCGCGTGATGACCTTCGACGACGGCTTGCCAGCCAACGCACCCCAAGTGCCTTCGACGTTCGTCGTGGTCACGGCGAGCTGGAAGTCGACGAAACCGCCCTCGCTGTGTTGGGCGAGGTAGTCGACGACGGCGTCGCCGAGGTCTTCCTGGGGGTGCTCGGCGTTGCCGGCCGCGAGATCTTCGATGAACGCATCGAAGTTCTCCGCCAACGAAGTCGCCTCCTCGACCATCGAGGTCGAGTTGTCGATGACGAACAGGATGTCGGCCCGGTTGGAGAATGTCTCCTGCTGGTACCCGCCCAGTCGGAACATCTCGTACCGGTTGCAGCCCAGCGTGAGCGCAAGAAGGAACATCATCGCCCCGTGGGCGGGCAGCTAACGCATCGAACCGGGCACCCGGTCAGGATGGTGTCACGCGCCGAACTGCCCGAACCGTCAAGCGCCCCGGTCCTGAACGGCGCCGTGGATGAGATTGAAGGCGTGGGTCACCTGGTGATGGGGGCGAACGCCCTTCTTCTGGTGCCACGCGAGCAACTGGTCCCAAACGCTCCCGATCGTGTCGCGGATGCCGGCGTAGTTCCTGGCGTCGACGAGCGAACGAAGCGGCTCGACCGGCGCAGGAAGTTCGCCCTCGTAGGCCTTAACGATCTTGCGCATGGCGTCGTCGAGGCGGGTATCGAGGTTCGCCGACTCGGCGACCGGCTCGATGGCGTCGACCGAGAGCGACACGGGGTCGGACCCGTCATCCTCCAGGTCGCTTCGGATGGGCGCCGGAGCCGGGGTCGGAGGCGCGACGACGCGGGGGGCCGCCCCGGGAACCGTGGCGCCCGGATCGGGCGGGACGTCGGCGACGGGCGCAGGTGTCGGGGGCGAGGCGCGCCCTTGTCGACGGCCCACACCGCGGCTCGCCAGGTACTCGTCGGGGTCGCCGATCATTTCAGCATAGTCGGACGGGCTGAATGCGCCTTTGATCCCGCGCGCGCCGTGGGCGTTGTCGCAGTCGATCATCGTGATGCGGCCGGTCGTGTCGGGGGACAGGATCACTTCGGGGGCGCACACCACATCCGATGTGATGCGTGCGCTGCGAATCGTGATGCGTCGCTTGGCGACGATCGCCTTGGTGCGGACTTCAGGTCCCTCGATCGTGACCTCGTCGGCCTCGATTCGGGGCAGGTCCACGGTGCCGGAAAGTGTCAGCGAACCCTTGCAGCGGAGGACGGCTTTGATTTCTGGCAGTCGGATCGTGAGGTCGCCGCCGGCAGAGGCCTCAGCCAGGCCACGACCGAGATCATTCTCGATGACGAGGTCCCCGGGCGCCCGAACAAGGAGACCTTCGGCACCCCACTCGATCTGGACGCCCGCCGGAAGGTGAAACGTGTTCCGCGCCATGTGGCCTCCGCCCTGAAGCTGGCGCGAGGCTAGCGGTCGCGATCCTCAGTGTCAATCAGAGGCCGCCGAGACGGGTCAACGCATCGGCGGCGGGCGTGAAACCTGGGTTCGCGTCCAAAGCCTGGGTCCAAGCGGCCCGCGCGGCGGACGGGTCCCCGGAGGCCTCGGCGAGATTGGCCAGTCGTGCCCAGGCGAAATGGTGGCGCGGCATGAGGCGGGTGGCGATGCGGTAGGCCTTGATGGCGGCTTGGTCTTCGCCTGCCCGAGCCAGGGTCTCGCCCAGGCCGGACCAAGCAAAGGGGTTGCAGGCCAGAATGAGCACGGCAGCGCGGTACTTCTCCGCCGCTCCCTCAATGTCTCCCGCCATGAGCAGGTCGTCGCCGGCATAGGTCTGGTCTAGGCTACCGGTGCGGAGATTCGGATTGGGAATGCAGGGTTCGGGCGGGGTCGCCGGAAGGTCGAAATGCGACAAGTCCGGCTTCGCAGCTGCAAGAACTGCGACCGGGGCCACGGCGGCCGGCGCGCGAGGCGCGACCGGCGCATGGACCACGGCGGGCGCAGGCGCAACTGCGGTCGGTCGGGAGACTGAGGCCGGCCCGGTCGGAGGAGCGGGCGGCAGTGGGCGGGGGGCCGTCGGCGCGACTCCGACCACGGGCGACGTCGCGGACAATTGAGGCAGGGTGGCCACAGGCGCCGATGCCGCGTGATGCCAGTCGGAGGCCACCGGCAGGCCGCCATCGGCGCAGCGCACGGCGCGCGAGCGTCCATCTTCCCCGGTCGCCAGGCAAACGGCAGGCGACCACGCGCAGTGTTGCTCGAAGCAGGACAGCGCTTCCGGTGCGACCGTCGAGAGGATCTGATCCGTCGTGGGGGGGGAAGCGCTGATGCGACGGCCGGTGGCATCGAAGCGTGCGCCGTCCCGGCAGCTGGCAATCCAAACACCTGAAGTGAGCACGCCGGACACTTGGGAGCCGGCGCCGACGACCGTCAACGTGTCTGGGCAACGGCCGGGCGCCACGCCGCGCGCGTCGCAGCAGGCCTGGAGCGAATCGGGGTCGGCCGAAGCCAGTGTTGTGACCAAGAGGGCAAACAAAGTCATGGGACCAATGTGACGCTCTCACATCCCCCGTGTGTCAAATCATCATCGGCGTGCGGTGACGTCGGCCTGACGCCCGACGGAGGCGCGCCGCCGCCTGCTAGCCGGAAGCCAAAATCTCGGAGGCGCGCATGCCGCCGCCAAGGCGTTGGAGCTCGTCGTCCCAATCGTCGGACACCTTGGCCACGTAGCGAAGGGTCGACGCAAACGTGTCGGGGTGGAGATGGTCGCCGTGGAGGGTCGCAGAGAAGCAAAGCGTGTCGTCCTCAAACAGGAGGAACTGCCCGAACAGCACTTCGGTGTTGAGTCTCAGGATGCGTTGGAGCAACTCCATGCTCGGCTCAAAGTCCTTGAGGACGACGGAGACGAAACGAACGAAGGTAGCGTCGGCGCGCTCGAACAACGTCAACAAGACGACCGTGGATCCATATTTGAGCAGGTAGAGGCCGTCGTCCGCGGGATCGAGGGCCAGACCGGTGGCCTCGAGCCAGGTGCGGACGTTCTCGTCGAGAGTCTTGAGCCGGGACATGCCTGCCTTGGCGGGTGGGGGGGTGGTGGCGTCCCCATGCTACACCCAATCTTGCAGTTTGGGTGAGCGGTTGACGCGCGCGGTGGCCATTGGCGGCTTCATGGGCGTCGGTAAAGGGACGGTCGGTCGTGCCGTGGCGAACGCGCTCGGGCGGCCCTTCGTGGACTTGGACGAAGCCCTGCGTCTGCGTTGGGGGCCGATCCGCGAGCAGTTTGAGCGGGACGGTGAAGGGCTGTTTCGCGAGCGGGAGGCCGCGACGCTTGCGACCGTTCTTGGCGATCCCGGCGCACCCGTGATCGCGACGGGCGGCGGGTGCTGGGCGCAGAAGCCCAACCGCGACGCAATTGCGGAGCAAGCGTTGGGCATCGTGTTGCGCGCCTCGCTGGCGACGTGCGTCGGCCGGATGAACGGCGACGAGCGTCCGCTGGCGGGTGACGCGGGCGCTTTGTGGGCCACCCGACGAGCCGCGTACGCCGATGCAGACGTCCACGTCGACGCGGATCGTCCCTTGGTCGACGTGGTGGCGGACGTCGTTGCCGCCGTTCAACGGCCGCCGTACCGGGTCCGGCACGCGTTGGGCACCGGTGCGGGCGACGCGCTCGTTGCGCCCGACGCGCGCTGGCTTGCCGAAGCCTTTGCCGCGAGGTTTGCCGGTACGGCCTATGGGTTCGGCGACCCGATGGCGCTTCGCTTTCATCCCACTGCCGCCGGGGTGGGGGCGTCATGGTTGGGCCCCATCCCCCGAGGGGAGCGCGCGAAACGGTGGCCGGCCGTCATGGCCATGATCGATGATCTCTTGGGGCGCGGGGTCACTCGCGACGATGCCGTGGTGGCCTTCGGTGGCGGGGCCACAACCGACGCCGTGGGCCTGGCCGCTGCACTGACACTGCGAGGCCTACCGTGGGCGGCCCTTGCGACCACCGTCGTCGGCGCCGTCGACGCGAGCCTCGGCGGGAAGGTCGCGATCGATCGTCTCGGCAAGAACCGAGTCGGGACCTTTCACGCGCCGCGGCTCTCGTACGCTGCGGCCGAATGGTGGGCGACGACGCCGGCCCGCGCGAGGCGTACGGGCCTCATCGAAGCGCTCAAGGTGGGCCTCGTTGGCGACCCCGAAATCGTGGGCCTGATGGCGTCGGCGGACCCGAAGATGGCACACACCGACGTGCGCCTCGTGGCCCGTGCTGCGGCTGCGAAGCTCGCGATTGTCGCCCGCGACGAACGCGATCGCGGCGAGCGAATCGCCCTCAACGCGGGACACACCGTTGGCCACGCCCTTGAAGTGGCCAGCGGCTACCGATTGCCGCACGCCGAAGCCGTGGGGTGGGGCCTTGTCGCGGAGGTGCGGTTCGCCGCCGTCCGTGGCGTCGTGACCCGCGCGTGGGCCGACCAGGTGGCCGCCTGGGTCGGGCCTTGGCTTGGCCGGTCCGCGCCTCCTCGATTGCGGCCCGCAGCTGTGCGAACTGCGATCGAGAGAGACAAGAAGCGAGGCGCCGATACCTTGGTGCTGCCAATCCCAGTGTCGTTGGGCCGATGGGAGCCCGTCACGCTGACGTCCGCGGACCGAGATATGCTGGTGACCTGCATTCCATGAAACTCCGCCTCTTCCCCATCGCGCTTGCCCTTTCGGCCTGTGAAGCAGAGCCCGAGGTCGCGCTGTGGATGGAGGCCGAGATCGACGTCCCTTGGGACCCGGCCTTTGATGGGGCGGGCGACGGATTGACGGCACTCGTGCCGGTCGATGTGCTGGTCTACGACGGCGAAAGCGGCGACCCGCTCGAACACGTGGTCGTCGAGATTGGCGTGGCAGCAGGCATGGCGGAAGTGGAGTCCGACGTAGCCTACGTCGCCGTCGACGTGGCTTCGTGCGTGGATTGCCCCTTTGTCTGGGATGCCTACGGCGACCGCTGGGTCGAGCGCCTAGACGGCTCCGACCTCTGGAACCACAACCGCGCGTTTGACGGCGCCGAAGGGCGTTCGGTGCATAGCGACGCCGATGGGCTCGCCCGGTTCACGCTCGCCATCGACGCGTTTCCGATGGAATCGGGTGAGCCTGCCGCCGCCGTGTTCGAAGTCGGTGTGGAAGGCAGCGTCGCCGAGCTTCACGTCGTACCGCGCTGACCGTGGCGCTGACCGACCCCGAACTCGACTTGTTGTTGGAGATGTTGGCGGACGATCCCGCCGACGATGCGGCGGCTACGGTCGCGGAGGAGTACCTTCGTCGGTACCGTTGGGCGGCGGCGCGCGACATACTCCTCGCCGCCGCTGCGGCCGGTGCGACAGGCCCGGTCTGGTGGCCCCTTCGTGCCCGCGCCTACTTGGAGGCCGGCGACCCAGCAGGGGCGCTGGCGGCATTGACGGAAATGGGGGGCCCTGGTGGCGACGCCCGCTTGGCTCGCGTCGAGATGTTGGCGCTGGAGCGGACTGGGGAATCGGCGCTCGCTGTCCAAGCGGCGGAGCGCATTCTTGCGGAGCGCGGCGACGACGTCGTTGCAAACGAAGTCCTCTTCCGCGCCAACGACGCGTCGCCCGTCCCCGCTCTGCGAGGCGCTGACCCGTTCGACACGGTGTTTCGAGCCGACGCGCTGTTGGCAGCCGGCCAAGTAGACAGGGCACTCCGGCTCCTGCGCCGGCTTTCGCGTCATCATCCCGATCAACCCGCCTTGATCGCGCGCATCCGAGCGGCTGAGCGTTCGACGGACGCCTGGCCCCGGGACCTGAGCGAAGATCTCACGGATCCCGCGGATCTCCCCCCCGCCCTCGCCCCGCTCATGCCGATGTTGGATCTCGCGATGCCCGGCGGAGGAACCGTAGATCCAGCGCTGCCCCGCCATGCGTTGCGGCCCGACGACATGGAAACCGACCCCGGTGGCCCGCGCCGCGGTCATACGCCGGTCTCATGGCCGTCCAGGCATTGAACGTCCTCGTGTTGCAGGGGCCCAATCTGGACCGGCTGGGTCGCAGAGAGGTCGAACGCTACGGCCGGGTGGGCCTCGCCGACATCCACGCCCAACTCGAAGAGGTCGCGGCCTCTGTCGGAGCGAAGCTGCGCGTGGTGGTGAGCGCCAGGGAAGGGGAGTTGATCGAAGCGATCCATGCGGCGTCCGACGACGGCTTCGCCGGAGCCGTCGTCAACGCAGGCGCCTTCACCCATACGAGCGTCGGGATTCGGGACGCGTTGCTCAGCCGTCCGTTGCCGTTCGTCGAGGTCCACCTCACGAACATCTTCGCTCGGGAGCCCTTTCGACGGGCGAGTCTGCTCGCCGACGTCGCCATTGGCGGCGTCTCAGGGCTTGGTGCAGCGGGCTACGAGGCCGCGCTACGCGGGCTGGTTGCCCACCGCCGGGCGGGCTAGTCGGCGGGCTCCGGAGGTCGGATGGACCTGGAACGCATCGAAAAACTCCTCACGCTTCTCGGTAAGTACGACGTACGGGAGTTCGCGTACTCCGAGGGGGATTGGAGTGTGGAATTGCGGGTCGGGGCCGCTGCGGCCGCGCCGACGATGGCGATTCCGCAGATGGCTGCACCCGTCGCGGCCGCCCCGGCTGCCGCAGCCTCCGACGGCCTTCACATCGTCCGGTCGCCGATGGTCGGCACGTTCTACCGGTCTCCAAAGCCGGGCCAGGCCTCGTTCTGCGACGTCGGCGACCGCGTCGAGGCCGGAAAGACGATCTGCATCGTCGAAGCGATGAAGCTGATGAACGAGATCGAGAGCGACGTGGCGGGGGTCGTCGCCGAAATCCTAGTCGAGAACGGCCACGCCGTCGAGTTTGGCCAGCCGCTGTTCAAGATCCGCCGCGGCTGACGGATGCGGCGACCGTTCAAGAAACTGCTGATTGCGAACCGGGGTGAGATCGCGCTGCGCATCATTCGCGCGTGCAAGGAACTCGACATCCCTACGGTCGCGATTTTCAGCCAGGCTGACCGCAACGCGTTGCACGTTCGCTTCGCCGACGAAGCCGTGTGCGTGGGACCGGCTCCAGCCGTCGGCAGCTACCTCAACATGCCAGCCGTGCTCAGCGCCGCTCAAATCACGGGTGCGGACGCGATCCATCCTGGGTACGGATTCTTGGCCGAAAACGCTCGCTTTGCTGAGAAAGTAGGGCGCATGGGCATCACCTTTGTGGGCCCCAGCGTCGAGCACCTGCACACCTTTGGTGACAAACTCTCGGCCAAGGAAGCGGCGCGGACGGCCGGTCTGCCCCTACTCGGCGGCTCGACTGGCGCCATCGACTCCGTTGAGGACGCCATGCGCGTCGCCGACGCGACCGGGTACCCGGTCATCTTGAAGGCGGCGGGTGGTGGCGGCGGCAAGGGCATGCGCGTGGTGGAAGACGAGGAGGCGCTGCTACGCGTCTTCGACGTCGCCCAAGCGGAGAGCTTGGCCGCCTTCGGCAGCAAAGACGTCTTCATCGAGAAGTACCTGCGCAAGCCGAGGCACGTTGAGGTGCAAGTGGCGGGCGATGGGCGCGGCGGTGGCATCCACGTCGGCACGCGCGATTGCTCGATGCAGCGCCGTCACCAGAAGATCATCGAGGAGGCGCCTGCGCCCTTCCTCAGCGACAGCCTTCGCAGCCGCATCGAAGAGGCCGCGTCTTCGCTGATCCGCAGCGTCGGCTACCGTACGGTCGCGACCTGTGAGTTCCTGGTAGAGGGCGAAGGGTTCTACTTCCTCGAAGTGAACCCCCGAATCCAGGTCGAACACCCGGCCACGGAGGAGGTCTACGGCGTCGACCTCATCCAAGAGCAGATTCGGTTGGCCGCAGGCGAGGATCTCTCCATCGAGCAATCGGCGATTGTCGCCCAGGGCCACGCCATTGAGATCCGGGTCAATGCCGAGGATCCACGTACCTTTCTGCCGTCTCCAGGCCTCATCACGGGCTACCATGAGCCCGGCGGACCGGGCGTTCGCATCGACAGCGCGGTGCATGAGCACGCGATCGTTCAGCCATTCTACGACAGCTTGGCGGCGAAGCTCATCGTTCGCGGACGCGACCGCGAGCACGCCATCCGACGCGTGTTGCATGCCATCGACGAGTTCGTCGTCGAGGGCATCAAGACGACGCTGCCCCTCCAACGCGAGCTGTTGTGCACGCCAGAGTTCCAAGAGGGCAGGCATTACACCCGCTTCGTCGACGAGTGGCTGGCCAGCCGGGTCTGACGACAGGGTTCGTCACCGAGCGCCCCACTGGACCGGCCGGCGGTGGGCAACGTTAGGCGACCCGCCCTGAGGCCAGGTTTGCGGAAAGCGTGGGTCATTGGTGCGGCGTCTGTGGCTCTGGCGCTCGGCGTGGCGTCGATGGGGTCGCGCGCGCCGGAATCGTCGGCTCCGTTGGCCGTGTCATCGGCTTCGCCGGGCTCTGACCGGGCCGTGCGGAATGCCGTAGCCGAGCGGGCCGCCGAGTCCGTGGCCGAGCCTGCCGCCGGCGAGTGGGTTGGCGCTCTGAATGCCCCCCAGGACGCAGCGGACGTGTTCGTCGGCGACGATGGCGGTGCGGACCCGGCAAGCCGTCCCGGCCGCACCCGTCGGGTATTCGATGTCCTCTATGAGCCGGCCCTCGAAGCGAGCTTCCAGCGAACGGCAGGCATCCTCGACGACCTCGTCGAGGAAGGGCGGCTTGGCGCCGACGCCGCCGACGACGTCGAGATCTTGTTGCAGGACGAGGCGGCGGAAACCCTCGACCTCATCGAACGGGTGCGCGCAGGTGACGTCGCCGAGGGGGCTGGCAATCGTACGTGGGCGGAGATCCAGGACGCCACCGACGAGAAATTGGCGGAAGTGCTCCCGGAAGACGCGATCGATGAGTTGCGGGACCGGCTGGCGAGCCGGTGACTCAGCCTTCGCCGTCGAAGTAATCGACCTGATCTCGGAAAATCCATCGCTTGCGGCCGCCGCCGGCAACGCCGACGCTGGCTGCCACCTTTCCGGAGTCCGGGTACTCGACGATGTCGGGTCCCTGCGTAGCGGAAAGGCCAACGTAGATGCAAGGCGCGTCTGAGTGGTTCACAAGTTGGTGGGCAGGGCCACCCGCGGGGAAGCTGACGTAGTCCCCGGCGTGAAGTTGGGTTTCGCCGTTTGGCGTCCGCACATGGCAAGTGCCGGAGACGACCCACATCGCCTCCTCGGTGACGTGGTGCATGTGCAACGGGAACGAGCGTTTGCCCTGGGGCAACTCCCACAATCCTGCTGTGAGGCGCTCGCCACCCAGGGCCTTGCGTCGCCCCTGAAATGGCCCTCGGTCGATCGCGTCGGACCAGGGGACGTCAGAGCTTCGAACGACTTTGAAGGCAACCCCCACGGAGGGCGCCTATCCGAGCGGTCGAGGGGCGATCTGCCACGCCGCTGGGGGTACGGCGACGCCGGCGAGCCTCAGCTGTTGGCAGCGGACGATTTGGGCCGCGCCCTCGAGCAGGTTGCGCCCAATCTGCGCCACCGTGCGGGCCTCGGGTGCCTCGAGGAAGCTTCCGGCGACCCAATCGTTGAAGGCGCCTTGTGCGGGGCCCGCCCAAATTTGGTAGTCCATGGCGCGGTCCGCGTCCCCGGCAATCGCCCAACGGCTGCTCAGGCCAAGGTACCAGCGGAAGGCAAGTGCCATCTCGTGTTTGGGGTCCGTGGCCGCCTTGGCATTTTCGCGGGGGTCGCGGCGAGCCCAGAAGGCACGCGTCTCCTCGACGATTTCCGAGAGGGGCCGGCGAAACACCTCGCGTTCCAACCGCTCGCGGAGGGGGCCGGGCAGGGCCTGGATCGACGGATGGGAGACATAGGCGTCGTACAACAGGTGAGCGCGAACGCCGAACATCGTGCCGCGGCGCAGGACTTGGACCTTGACGCCCAACTCGAACATGTCGGCCGCGGGCGCCATGACGACGTCTGCGATTCCAGCGCGAGCCAACATCTGGCGTCCGACTTCGCTCAGGCCGGATTCGACCGCCGCTTGGTTGACGGAGCCCGTCATGACGTAGCTTGCGCCCAATTGGAAGGCGGCGGCGACGGAGGTCGGTGTGCCAAGGCCTCCCGCGGCACCAATGCGTATGGGACGGCCTGTCGCGGCCACGGCGCGGTCGCGCAGGGCAGCGAGCAAGGGGAACATCGCGACCAGCGGTCGGTTGTCGGTGTGCCCACCCGAATCGGCCTCGACGGTGAGGTCCTCGGCCACGGGGAGTGCCGCGGCCAAGCGGGCCTCGTCTTCCGTCAGATCGCCGCGAGACACGAGGCCTTGGAGCATTTCGCGGGGAGGCGGCGCTAGGAATCGACCGGCGACCTCCGGGCGGCTGACCTTCGCGAAAACGCTGTTGGGGCGCACGATGGCGCCACTCGCATCCCGACGCGCGCCGGAAAAAGCGTAGCGGACGATCGAGGGCGTGAGACCCATGTAGGCGCTCGCGCTGACCCGGCGGACGCGGCGCCGGAGGTACAGGTCGACAGTCGCCGCTTCGTGGTCGGGCTCATTGGGCGAGTGGATGAGATTGATGCCCCAGGGCAGGCCCGTGGGACCCAGGTCGCGCTCGATCTGGTCGAGGCCAGCCTCGATGGAGGGCAGCGACAATCCGGCGGCGCCGAAGAAGCCGAGGAATCCGGCTCGACCCGCCTCGACGACCATTCGGGCCGTCGCGATGCCGTTCGCCATTTCGCCGACGATGTAAGGGAATCGGCAACCGTGGGCCGAGGTGAAATCGGGTCCACCCAAGTGCTCAGGCCACGTGGCGGGAATCGTGGCGACCAGAGACGCATCGTCGGGCCGGTGGGCAGAGACGGCGCAATGGCCCGCGGGGAGTCGCAGGACGTGAATGGTCGTGCGCACGGCGCGCACAGCGCCCAGGACGTCGCCGGCACCGGCCGGCTGGATGGCGGTGGACACAAGTACCTCGGGGCCGGCCCAAGGTAGCCCGGCACCGTCATGGGCGCGTCACGCGGGCCTTCGCCGTTGGCGCGGGCCGCCGTGGATCAGCGCGAGCACAAGCAAGCTGAGGTCGGCGTCGGCAGGGATCAGGTCAGCAGGGATCAGGTCAGCAGGTCGCGCAGGCGCATCCGGAGGCGCTTTACGGCCGATCCCGCGATCTGACATGCCCGCGACTCCGTGACACCGAGCACGCGGCCCACATCCTTCAAGCTCATTTCGTGCAGGTAGTAGAGCGCAATCGCCGTACGCTCGCGCTCGGGAAGTTGGTCGACCGCCGCCAAAATGGCTGCCCGCGCTTCGGCGTGCTGCCAGCGGGCCAAGGTGTCCTCCGCGTCGTCCGGTACGACCTCGACGAGGGGCGTCGAGTTGTCCGTCGCCACTGGGGCGTCCAGCGAAAGGAGCGAGCGGATCTCCGACGCGTCCATCAGGGTCTGGAATTCGTCGGTCGACACGTCCAGGCTCGCTGCCATCTCCGCCGCCGTGGGCTCCCGGCCAAGGTCCTCGTGCAGTTGTTTGCGGGTCCAGGCGATGCGGTCCGCCTTGCGACGAACCGAGCGGGGAACCCAGTCCGCCGCACGGAGCGCGTCCACAATGGCCCCGTGGACCCGATGGCGAGCGTAGGTCTCGAACGGAACCGAGCGGTTCGCGTCGTACCGTTCGATCGCCTCCATCAGCCCAATCACACCCACGCTCACCAAATCGTTCACGTCCACCGACCGAGGCAGGCGACTGTGGATCCGGTACGCGATGGCTCGAACCATCGGGTAGTGCGCAAGGACGGTGGCCTGGGATTCCGGTGCGGCGGCGGTGGCAAACATGCACGCTCCTTTCTCCCCACCTACGATGCAATCGTCGTGCCACGCCGCGACTCACTGAAAGTGAAGGTTTCACTGTCTTGTCCCCCCTCGACCTGGCCATCCATGCGCGTCAATTCGGATACGCCGGTATCGTTTCAGATACGCTACGCCGTGGCTGGGAGGAGCCCTGTGCCCGGAACATGATGGGGGCTTCCATCGGGCCCAATTGCGACGACTCCAGTCAAAACCGATGTGAGTCGTCGTTCCGCATCGGGTCGGCTTTCTCCAGGAATCGTCCGAAGGAGCCACCAGGCGGCTTCGTCGGCGGTGGGTGCCGCGACGCCAGCCACGGTACTGAATCCGCGTTCGGCAGCCTCGAGAAGGGCGTCGGCCGCGGCCGCATCGGGGATTTCGTCGATGAGGATCAGGTCGGATCCGACGCGCATCGCGCCACGGATGCCAGCCGCGTGGGTCGCCACGTCCACGCCGACTTCCCGTTGGGCGATCGCCGCCATCCCATCGCGATGGAGGAAACCGAGTTGGCCCTCGATGATGGAGACGTGGCCGCGCTCCCTTGCGTTGTACGCCGAGGCGCACGCGGCGAGGAAGTTGGTCCGCATTGGCCCGCACGCCAAGAGCAAGCCGGGGCGTCCTACGAGGGGATCGAGCGCCGTGGCCCCCAGCGAGGCCAGGGTAGGGATGGACGTCGCCACACTGCGGACGACGACGGCCACGCTGCCGCGTTGGCGGTAGATCGCGATGCGAAAGCGGCCGATACCGCTCAGGCCGAGGCCAATGTCGATGTCCTGTGCGCCGGCCAGCGGGATTTCCACCCCGGCGAGGCGCATGAGCGTCTGCGCGATCTCCGACGTGTCGGACGGAGTGAGCGGGGGGCCCGACGTGGGAACGAGGGCGCCACCCGTGACCCGCACCAAGGGGCGATTGGGGACCTTGAAGTGAAGTTCGACCGCATCGCTGCTTGCGGCGTCTCGCAACGCCTGCAGCACGTGTTCTCGTGCGTAGCCCATGGTCCCCCCACGACCGGACGACCGGCCATGGTTGGCTCATCGGCTCATTCAGGGGTCCATTGTAGGCTGGACGTCGAGCGCCATGGCCAATGCGCGGACGAGCGGAAGGGCGCGCGGGGGGTGAGCGACGAGCGCCAACGGCAGCCCCGCTTCGCGCGCCGCAGCCGCCGTGCTCGGTCCAATGGCCGCGATCAGACCCAGTTGCGCGTGCGAAGACGCCGGCAGGATCGCGGCGAGCCGGCGCGCGGCGGAGGCAGACAACAACGCGGTGGCCGCGACGGGCAACTGCCGCCGGAGTGTCGAATCGACGCCGTCGGGGAGTCGATTCGTGTAGGCCACCACATCGGTCACGACGGCGCCGCGTTGGCGCAGGGCCACGGCGAGTGCGTCGCCGGCGACGTCAGACCGGACAAGGAGGACGCGTTGGCCGGCGGGGACAGCCCAGCCAGCGACGAGCTGATGGGCAGTGTCGAATGTCCCAGCGACGGTTCGAACGCCGCGGACCAAGCGAGCCTGTGTCGTTGAACCCACAGCATGATGGGGCAGTTCGCGGCCACGGCGAGGCCAGGCGGCAGCAAGGACATCGGCGCCGTGCCCGCTGGGGACCACGATGACGTCCGGATCAGCCTCCAGCGCCAACAGCCCGTCGAGGTGGTAGGTGACCTGCAGCAGCGGAACTTCGACTGGCGTCATCCCGGCCTGGGCCAGCATCTGAGAGAATTCGCCGCCGTCTTGGCTTCGCGTCACGAGGACGCGGGGCCCTGTCGTCACGCGTCCAAAGACCGCGTGAGATCCTTCGTGAGGTTCTTGTGGTGTGCCTCCAAGGTCCCCCCGCCGATTTCGAGCAGTTTGGCGTCGCGCCACAGGCGCTCCACCGGGTACTCTTTGCAGTAGCCGGCGCCGCCTAGGACCTGCATGGCGTGGTCGGCGACGAGTTTGCCAACCGGTGCCGCGAACAACTTGGCGGCGTCTGAACCGAGCCGGTTCCGCTGATCGGGGCCCACGTCTCTGGCCACGTTGTAGATGAGGCAACGGGCAGCCTCGGTCATCGCGTAGGACTCGGCGATGTAGCGCTGAATCTGGCCATGACGGTGGATGGGGACGCCGAAGGTCCGGCGTTCGGCTCCGTAGCGGACCATGATTTCGACGCAGCGCTCCGCGATGCCGAGGCTCATGGCGGCCAGCGTCAAGCGCTCGATCTCCAGGTTGCGCATCATGTGTACGAGGCCGCCGCCGGTCTCGCCGAGGAGGTTGCGTCCGGGCACCTTGGCACCGTCGAAGATCAGTTCCGACATCGTCGAGCCGCGCATCCCGAGCTTGTCGATGTGCTGGCTCGTGGTGAATCCGGGGCAGTCCCGGTCGACGACGAAGGCGGTGACCCGCCCGTTCACCTTCGCGTAGACGAGGAAGACCATCCCCTCGCAACCGTTCGTGATGTACGTCTTCGTGCCGTCGAGGCGCCAATCCGAACCTTCGCGAACGGCGGTTGTCGTCATCGCCAACACGTCGGTGCCCGCACCGGGCTCTGTCATGCCCATCCCACCGATCCACTCGCCGCTGAGCGCTTTTGGCAGGTAGTAGGCCTTCTGTTCTGCGTTCGCGCAGTGGCCGAAGTTGTTCACGAACAACATCGCGTGGGCCAAGTAGGCCAGCGTGAAGCCGGGATCCGACTTCGAGAGTTCATGGTGGACGATGACGGCGGCCACGGCGTCCATTCCGGCGCCCCCGTCCTCCGCGCCAAGCGTGATCCCGAGAAGGCCAAGATCGCCGAGTTGTCGGAAGAGGGGGACGTTCAGCGTTCCCAGCGCGTCATGGCGAGCCGCCTGAGGTTCGACCTCCCGGCGCGTGAAGTCGGCGATCAGCTCGCGCAGCGCGCGGTGTTCTTCGGACGGCGTGAAGATCAGATCGTAGCTCACGTCCCACCTTGGCGGCCGCCACCTAACGTGGCGTCGGTGCCGCGTGGGGCGGGCTAGTTGGCCGTGCGGGAGACGAGATGCGACCAGAGGACAGGGAAGCGAGCCGCGCCGAGGATGCGGAGATGGTTCGCGCGGTCTTGGCGGGGGACATGCTCGCTTTTCGCGGCCTGGTTGAGAAGTACGAAGAGCGGGTCTACGGCATGGTGTTGGGCATGTTGCGCAACCGCGAGGACGCGCGCGACGTCGCTCAGGAGGCCTTCGTCAAGGCCTACCGTAGCCTGTCGACATTCCGCCTCGAAGCTGGATTTTATACTTGGCTCTACCGTATTGCGATGAACCTCGCGATCGACCACGTCAGGCGTAGAAAGCGCAGCGGCGCGGTCAGCAGCTTCGACGAGGCCGTCGCCGTGCGAGACGACATGGGGGAGATCGCGACCGCGCATCACGAGGACGGCCCCGGCCGGATCGTCGACCGCAAGGAGCTTCACGGTCAGATTCTCGCTGCCCTCGAGACGCTTCCCGAAGATCAGCGCGAGGTGGTCCTCCTTCGAGAGGTCGACGGATTGAGCTACCGCGACATCGCCGAGGTGATGGGCGTCCCCGAAGGAACGGTGATGTCCCGCCTGTTTTACGCGCGCAAGAAGCTGCAGAAGGCCTTGGAGTCCGTCGGCTTCGGTCCCGTCGAATGAAACGGAATCACGGGCGTCTTTCATTCCAGGTGACCCCATGCGAGCGCTGATCGTCGCGGAACTGGAGCGGGTGCAGGCTGGAGAGCCCGTGTCCGCCGACCTCCGCGCGCGCTTGCGGGAGGCCGGCTGGGAGGGCGACGACTTTGGTGGCGTCGACCCCGCTGGCGACGCTGCCATTCTGCTCGCCGAATCGACGTTGCCATTGGCCGAGCTTGGCCGCGACGCGAACCTGGCGGACCGCGTCATGGCCGCCCTTGGTTCGGCGCCCTCGCAGGCGTTGGACCTTGGCCGCGACGCGTCGTTGGCGGATGGCGTCATGGCCCTTTTGGGTGCTTCGCCGACGAGCGTCGGGAACCTCGGCCGCGACGCGTCGTTGTCGGACGGGGTGATGGCCGCCTTGGGCGCGGCCCCTTCGCAAGTCGGTGGCCTGGGCCTCAACGCCGACCTTGTCCAGCCCGTCATGGCGACGCTTGCGGCGCCAGCGGAAACAGTGGCGCCTGTCGCGGTGCCGGCCAACCGCAGCCTGGCATGGTTCGGGTTGGCGGCCGCTGCGGCGTTGGTCTTGGTCGGACTTTGGCCTCAGGGCGCGGGACCGAGTGTGGCGGCGGATTTTGCCCTGTCGTCGGAGGTCGTCGTCGAGGACCTCGCCTGGGCCGATTCGGTCGATGTGTGGCAGGACCAGGGTGAGGGCGGTGCCCTCATCCTTTGGGTGGAAGAACGGGAGGTGGCGCTGTGACACGCATGCTGATGGTGGCTTTGGGTCTCGCTTTGGCAACCGTGGGTTCGATGTCGGCCTCGGCAGCTCCCCCAGCGGCGGCCGAACGCCCCGCGGCCGTGAAGGTCGCGATCGACCTGCGCGTGATCCACGCCAACCAGTCGGGCGTCATTGACCCGGCCGTCGCCGACGTCGCGCGCCAGTTGGGCGCCCGCTACTCGGGCCTCAAGCTGTTGGCGGCTCACCAGGACCAGTTGGTGCAAGGCGTCGAGCAGACCTTCACAGTGGAGGGCAACCGGAAGCTCAAGGTTCAGCTGCTTGAACGGACAGCCACGGCGGCCCGGGTGCGCGTGATGCTCATGGCCGGTGCCGAGAAGCAATTTGACACGACGGTCAGCCTGCCCCGGAACAAGACCTTCATCGTCGCCGGTAGCAAGGTCCGCGACGGCGTCCTCGTTTTCCCCATCGCGGTTCGGTGGTGATGCGGGTCGTCCTGCTCGCCACGCCCGCAGAACACGCGCCTCGCCTTGCGCGTTCGTTGGTCGAGGAGGGCCTCGCGGCCTGCGTGCACGTGCCCGCCGTCGGGACGTCCACCTACCGATGGAAGGGGGAGGTGGCCGTCGACGAGGAAGTCCTGATGGTCCTCAAATGCGCCGCCGATCGCGTAGACGCGCTGCGAGATCGAGCCTTGGCGCTACATCCTTACGAGTTGCCTGCATTCGTGGTTCTTGCCGTCGACGAATCGGCGACGCCCGCCAGCGTGCTGGATTGGGTGGCGAAGGGCTGATCAGCCCGGGGGCCAGCCGAGCGGTCGCCCCCCCATGACGTGAAGGTGCAGGTGGTCGACGCTTTGGCCGCCGTCCTTCCCTTGGTTGATCACGACGCGGTAGCCGTTGGTGAGACCGAGCATTCGCGCCACCTCGGATGCGGCAAACATGAGCTGCCCCAAAAGCGCCACATCGTCGACGGTGGCGTCGGCCAGGCCCGCTACAGGCCGGAGGGGAACCACCAGAACGTGAACCGGCGCAACGGGCGCGATGTCGTGAAAGGCGATGACCGCCTCGTCCCGGTACACGATCTTCGCTGGGATCGTGCCCGCGGCAATGCGTTCGAACAGGGTCATCAGGCCTCCGGGGCAAGGTCGTCGAGGATCGCAACGAGGGCCGGCGTCCGGATGGACGCTCTCGCGCTGCGGAGGAACGGTGCCGGGTCAATGAGGTGGGCGGTGCGCGCGGCCTGGATCGCCATTTCCAGCCGGTCCAACTCGTGAACGAAGCGCCGCTCTGGCCCGTCGTCGTCCAAATACGCCTGTGCGAAGGCTCCAAGGCCGGGAAGCTCCCCGGAGAGCTTCTCGATCGCCGCTTGTTCCCGCCGCCGTTTCTCCACCGGCGGTACGCCGTCCGTTGGCGTCAAATCGCCGACGAGCACTTCGGCCAGGTCGTGGACGATCGCGTAGGCCAGCAGTTTGCCGAGATCGAGGCCCGGGGGCGCAAGCTGAAGCGCAAGTAGGGCCACGCCCCAGCTATGGTCGGCGACGGACTCGGGTTCGGGGTGTCCCGCGCGAGCCCAGCCGGCGCGGACCACATCCTTGAGGCCGAGCCATCGGCTCAGGGCAGGTCCCGCACTCACTGGAGCAGCGGACGCTGGAGCGACACGCCGAAGGCGAGCAGGGCCGGCTCGTCAGAGGCCTGGGCGCGATCGAAGTCGTCGCGGGTGCGGAGGCCCCGCCAGCCCGCGGTGACGAGCGCCCGTGCGATGGGGCCACCGAGGCTGTTGCCTGGACCGAGCGCCACGACGACGTCGGGTGCGCAATGCTGCAGCGCGGTGCGCAAGGCGACAGTCAGATTGTACGGCGCGACGACTTGGTGCCCCAACGTGTAGGCGGCCAGCGCGTCGGGGGCGGTCGAGTGGGGCCGGTGGACGTGACCTCGCCCGTCGACCAGGTCAACGACCGGGTCGCGCCACCCTAGATGCGCAAGGTCGTCCCGCGCCCGGTCCGACGCCGATTGCAACAACGGCGTGTGAAATGCGCTGTGCAGTGGCAAGAGCGTCGGGAAGGTGCGCCCGCCGCGTTCGACGGGGGGCAAGGACGCCATCAGCGCCCGGCATCCGGCCTCGTCCGCCCCGATGACGACATAGCCGACAAGGTCGATGCTCAACGCCGCCGCGTGGCCGGCGGCAACCGCCCGAGCCATCGCGGCGTCGACGGCCAAACGCGCAGCGTCATCCGGCTGCCAATCCGGATTCGTCACTGGGTACAAGATCTGGCCGCCGATCACGTTGTCGGCTTGGTACGCACCCATGGTCTCGACGAGGGTGAGCCCGTCGACGAGGTCGAGCGCGCCGGCAGCCACGAGGGCGGTGTAGAACCCCATCGAATTGCCGGTGACGCCCACGACCTCGAATCGATCGCGGTTGAGCTCGGCGAGGTCGGCCAGGCCATGGACGGCCGTCAATAGAGAGGCGTGTTCGCCCGCGATGTGCCGCGCGGTCGACCATGGTCCCGCGTCCAACTCCCGCATCGTCGGCCGATTCAATGAACGTCGGAGGGCATCCGCAGCATCCAAGACGGCCTGAGCGGGAGCCGAGCGACGGTCGAACTGGCCGAGCGACGACCGGTCCAGAGACCCCCGACCGGGGCAAACGACGAGTGCGCGCCGTTTCATTGCGCGCCCAAAAGCCCGCGCGCGGCGGTTTCGATCTCGTCTTCTTGGACGAGTACGAGGTTCGCGGCCGCACCGAGCGGAATGTAGGTGTCGGGCGCCACGACGCGACCCACGCGCAGCGAAGGTCGGTCGAGCACGAGTTGGGCGATGAGCGAGTCCGCTACGCCACTGGAAGCACGACACTCGTCGACGACGAGCACGGCCGTCGCCCCGTCGCTTTCCAGCCGCAGCCCTTCGTGAGGCAAAGGGTTGAGCCAGCGGAGGTCGATGACGCGCACCGCGTGGCCGTCGGCCCGGAGACGCTCGGCGACACGCCAACACATCAGCGTACCGTTGGCGTAGGACGCCAGGACGAGGGCTCCAGCCGATGGCGAGCCCGATGCGCCCACTTCGCCGACGGGAATCGACTCCGAAGGAGGCGGGTACGCGCTCAGCATGCCGCCATCGCCGTCGCGATGAAGGTCTTTGGTCATGTACAGCGCGATCGGTTCGAGGAAGGCCGTCACGCGACCCTGAGTGCGCGCACACGAGGCCAAGGTGCGCAGCAACTTGGCCGCGTCGTCGCCGCGCGCAGGCGTGGCGATGAGGATGCCTGGCACTTCACGCAACGCGGAGATGCCATTGTCGTTGTGGAAGTGGCCGCCAAAGCCCTTCTGGTACGCCAGACCCGCGATGCGGACGACCATGCCGTTGTGGAAGCCACCGTTGCTGAAGTACTGGAGGCTTCCCGCTTCGCCGCGGAGTTGGTCGACCGCGTTGATCAAGTAGGCCAGGTACTGAATTTCGGCGATCGGCAGCCAGCCCGCCATCGACGCGCCAATGGCCAGGCCGAGAATGGTCGTCTCGTCCAACAGGGTGTTGAAGACCCGGCCGACGCCAAAACGCGACATGAGGTCCGCGGTGACGTGGTACACGCCGCCCTTCCGGGCCACGTCCTCCCCGAACAACATGCTGCGGTCGTCTGCCGCGAGGATGTCCGCGAGCGCGCGGTTGATCTGGACGGCCATGTGCCGGGGACGCGCGTCCTGTTCGGGAAACTGGCCGCCGAATGCGCGGCTGCGTGCGTCGGGCTTACCGACGGGGATGGACGCGGCCACAACGGCGGCGTCGTGACGGAACAGCGGGGCGACGACCTCCGCGCGCGTCGTGATCTTGGGTCGGCGGATGGCCTCCTTGGCCAAAGCCCCGATTCGCGCACGCTCTCGAGCCCAGTGGTCGAGCAGTTCTTTGGGTGTCGCCCAACCGGCGCCGAAGAGAATCTCCGCGCTCGATTTCAAAGGGTCCAGCGCCTCGGCCGCTTCGATTTCGGCGAGGTCCCGGTAGGTCTGTTCCACGTCGGACCCGGCGTGCCCAAGCAGGCGCACCGTGCGCAGACGCAGGATGGCGGGACGACGGTGGGTACGGACCCAATCGACGGCTTCGCGCGCCCGGTCGTAGGCGTCGACGAGATCGAGGCCGTCGGCGTCGAAGCCGGCAAGCCCGGGTCGCGAGAAGAGCGTCGCCTGCGTCCAGTCCTTGGGTGTGCGGACGCTGATACCGATGCCGTTGTCTTCGCATACGAACAGGCAGGGCACCGGTACGTTCTGCCAAGTCGCCCAGCCGGCAGCGTTGAAGGCGGTCTGGGCGGTTGCATGGTTGACGCTGGCGTCGCCGAAGCTGACGATGGCAATGCGATCGTCGGTGCGACCCTCGAGGTGCGCGAGCCGATCGATGGCCATGGCGTACCCTACGGCCTTTGGGAGCTGACTCGCGATGGTGGACGTCTGAGGAGGCACGCCGAGCGGCACGCTCCCGAACACCTTGTGTCGTCCGCCCGCGATCGGCTCGTCGGAGCTGGCGACGAGGCCGAGGAGGACGTCGAACGCGCCTTCGGGGCCCGGCGTGGAGGCAGCGCGCGCGCAAAAGAACGCGCCCGAACGGTAGTGGAGAAAGGCAAGGTCGCGCGGGGTCGTCACCAGGCCCAAGACGGCGTTGCCCTCATGTCCCGCCGAGCCAATGGTGTAAAAGCTGTCGCCGGTGACCTTGATCTCGCGCGCGACGAGGTCGAGGATGCGTGACGTCACCTGAGCGTCGTAGGCGGCCCAGGCCGTTGGCTTGTCGAGGGTCGTGTCCAGCGGCAGAGGTCGACGCGGCAGGTCGGCAAGCCGCGCAACGTGCCGTTTGAAGGCGTCTTCGACGACTTCCGCCCGATTGACCGCCATCGGCTCCCCGCGGAGGGCGGCGCATAACGCGCAGGATCAGGCGCGAACGGGCAGCACTGGGAAGGCCGTCCAACCGGCATCGGCTTCGCGGAATCGCAGGTCGACGGACCCGGTGCTGTGTTCGACCTCGACGCCGTCGTGGAAGTAGGGCGCAAGCGCCTTACCCACGTTGCGGCCCAAGGCGTCGGACCCCGATCCCAACTCGATGCGCGCGCGCTGCGGCGTCGGAATGGCGGCCAAGAACTCTACGAACTGGATCATGGCGCGGACGGCCTGAGCAGGCCCCGCTCCCTGCAGTACGAGGGTGAACGGTAGGTTGGGCTCGCGCGAGAAGTCGAGTCGTAGGGGCGTCGGAAGCGCGAGCGCGAGGTGCTCGGCGCGCTGGAGGGCTTGCTCGAGCCAAGGTTCGTCGATGGCGCCCCAATCCGGGATGCGACGATCCACGCGCGCCGTCGCAGGCGCTTCGCGACCGCTGATGTACCCGCCGCCGTCTTGGATGTCAGGGACGGACGCTGCCGGTTCGCTTGCGCGACGCATCGACAGAATGGAGACGCGCAGCGCCGTCGGCAGGTCGTTGACGTCTTCCTCGTCCTCCTCAATCGCGACTGCGGTCGGAGCCACGCGGCGCCCGCTGTTGAGGCTTCCGGCCACAGCACTCAACGCCCGACCGGTCTTCAGGCCCTGCCCAAGTGGCGTTCCAGCGCGGGTCTGAACGCCGAGCGGAACGGGTTGTGGACGGGCACCCAGGGAGGGGGCCGGAGCGGGCGCCGGAGCGGGCGGCGGCGGTGCCGGGCGCGCTTCGGGGGCGACCTCCCTTGGCGCCTCGGACCGGGGCCCGGGGGTTCGCGCATACGTCGGGCGACCGCCGGGACCCGTTGCAGAAACGGGGACGTGGCCTGTGCGTGCACCAAGAACGCCGCCGAGCGGCCCCGGGTTGCCGACGCGACCTCTCGACAAGGCGGAGGAACCGAGGCTGGGCGTGCCGGTTTGCCAAGCGGGGACGGGACCGGGCCGAGCCATTGCCGACGGTGAGGCTTCGGCGGGTGGCGTGGCCCATGCCGGCCTGGCGGATGCCTCGGGCGCAGTTGCGGAACGCCAAGGCGCGGCTGCGATTTCCGGCGTGGCGGCAGGAACTGCGGCCCAAGACGGTGGCAGAACCGGCGTGGGCGCCGACGGCCCCCAGGGCGCGGCGGGGCGGGCGGGAGGCGCGGCGGATGCGGCCTGGACGCTCAGGCCAGCCAACGCTGTAGGTTTCGGTGCCGGAGGGCTTCCAAGTGCCGGATGCATGGTGGACGGGGCGGTCGTCGGTCGGAGGTCTGAGGCGGGGACGGACGAGGCCCGAGACAGTGCGCCGCTTCCGTAGTTCGCCGCTCCTACCAACGATCGATTGGGTCGAGCGCGAGCGAGGTCGACGGCAGGAAGGACGGTGGCTTCCCGAGCGTTGGGAGGGACAGGCGTGCGTCCGCGTGCCGAACGAGACACCCGTGCCATGACGGCCCGTTGGGTCTGAAGGCGGGTGACCTCGTTCACAAGCTTCTGATGTTGGCGCAGCTCCCAGGCCATCAGTGGGGTCGAGCCTCCGATGCTGTAGGCGGCAAAGGTCGTGAACACCCAGGCCACGATCATGCAGAGGCCGAGGAGCAACAACACTGTGGGAATCTTCAGGCCGTCGCCGATCGCAAACGGAATGACGTTTTCGATCTGAGCCATGCGGCGCGCGACATCGCGCCCGAGCAACGGCAGCAGGAGGGACGCTCCGGCCGACATGACGAAGCCAAGCGCCACGAGACCGAAGAGGGACCGCGCGAGCAACACCGGGTGCGCAGGTGAGGCTTCCCTCAGCCGGTCCAACAGGCGCTGGCGGTCCACGCCGTCCTCGAAGTCCTGCAGCTTCCGTTTGGCCGTCTCGAGCATCAACTCAAGGTCGATGCCGGCCTCCGTGCCGATTTCCGTCATGATTCCCTCGTTTCGTGCGCATCGACGCCGCGTCCGATGCTCCCCGGCGGCCAAGTTAATGCGCGGCGACGTCGAAGAAAGCGGTTTCTCAGTGACCGCCCGCTGGCCAGCGTCCAACCGCCACGCCGGCGGCTTCTCCCGCCTTAGCGACGGCCCCGATCAACCCGGTGTCGTTCGACGCGTCGGCTTCACGGTAGGCGCGTTCGATGTGCTCGGTGGCACGGGTCGGGTCCAAGCGGGCCATGAGGAGGGCCGCGATGACGGTCGTTCGCGGCGACGCGCTGGCCCCGAGCGCGGCCTCAATGGACTCTGCGGCCCCCTCCACGTCGCCGCGGTCGGCATGGGCGGAGGCCTTTTCCAAGAGTCCGCCGGCGCGTTGGTCCGAGTCCCGTAAGTGGTCTGCGTACCACTGAACCGGCCGGTCGACTGCGGCGGTCGCCTGGCGCGTTCGAATGGGCTGCCGTGTAGCTGTCTCCAGCGCGTGGTCGATCCTCACCCTGAGGGCGTCTACTTCCGCCAGTTCTACGTCGCTTGCGCCGACTGCACGTGCCGCCAGGACGGCGCTGGCCACGGCCTCGGACGCCTCGGCGGCGCGCCCGCAGCGGTGCAAAGCGTCGGCGTACCACACCATGGCGCGCGCCCGGACGTCGGCCAGATCGGCGGCCTCGGCGAACCCAGGGTCGCCGAGGGCCGTTTTCAGATCGACGAGGGCGGAGGCTGCGTCTCCCCGCTGGAGCGCCCTCAGTGCGCGACCCAACGCGAACGCAGCCTGCGGCGCGTCACTCAGGCGAAGAAGCCGTTCGTCTCGAGCCAGGCGATGACCTGGTCGGCGCTCTCGTCGACGGTCTTGCCTTCGGTCTGGACGACGAGTTCCGCGCTCTCGGGCGCCTCGTAAGGGGCCGAGATGCCCGTGAATTCCGGGATCTTGCCGGCGCGTGCCTTCACGTAGAGGCCCTTGGGGTCGCGAGCTTCGCAGGCTTCAAGGCTCGTCGAGACGAAGGCCTCGCAGAAGCGGCCCGGGGCCAGCAGAGCGCGCGCGGTGTCGCGGTCAGCGCGGTACGGCGAGATGAACGCCGTGAGGACGATGGCGCCCGCGTCGGCAAACAGCTGGGCGACGCATCCGATGCGCCGGATGTTCTCCTTGCGGTCGTCGGGCGAGAAGCCGAGGTCCTTGTTGAGGCCCATGCGGATGTTGTCGCCGTCGAGGACATACACGAACTTCTTGCGCTCGAGCAGCTTCTGCTCGACGCGGCGACAAACCGTGGACTTGCCCGAGCCGGAAAGGCCGGTGAGCCAAACAACGGCCCCCTTTTGACCGATCAGGGCTTCGCGCTGGGCTTGTGTGACTTCGGCTCCGTGCCAGACGATGTTCTGGGACTTCGGCGCATCGCTCATTGGGATCCTCCACAAAAGGCGCGGGCGCTAATGTGGGGGGCGACGTGCCGCTACGGACATCTGTGAGGTCGCGCCGCCACCTCCCACGTAGGAGGACGGCGGCACGCCTGAGCTACTCTTCCGTTTCGGCCTGACCGTCGTTGGCCTCGACACCGAAGTCCATCGGGCGCCCTCCCTCGTCGTCGTCGGCCTCCGAGGCGTAGTCGCGCCACGACTTGCCGCTCAAACGCTTTTCGCGGTTGCGGTCGACGGCGCCGATCGCCGGGTCGTCCTCGCTCGAAGTCGGCTTGCGGCGTTTGTCGCCCCAGTTCTTGCGCCGATCGTCGCGATCGTCGGTGGGGGGCGCTTCGAAGTTGCCGGGCCGCCCGCGGAAGCCACCTGGGCCGCCCGCACCGCCGGGGCCGCCCCGGAAGCCGCCGGGCCCGCCGCCAGGTCCTCCGCGGAAGCCGCCGGGCCCGCCGCCGGGCCCTCCAGGTCCTCCGCGAAAGCCGCCAGGACCGCCACCGGGTCCGCCACGGAAACCGCCAGGGCCGCCACCGGGTCCGCCCGGACCGCCACGGAAGCCGCCCGGACCGCCGCCGCCGCCGGGGCCGCTACGGAAGCCGCCCTCTCGAGGCGGGCCGCCGTATCCACCCTCTCGGGGCGGGCCGCGGAAGCCTCCGTCGTCTCCGTCCTGCCGAGGACCGGGCCGACCGCGTGTATGCACCTCGGGTCGGGGAGCGAAATCGCGCCGGCCTCCGCCGCCCGGACCGCCGCCCGGACCACCCGGCCGAGGGCCGCCTGGGCGCTCCTCGGCGACATTGACGCGAATCGCACGCCCGTCCAGGAACGAGCCGTTCATCGCTTCGACGGCCTTTTCGGCCTCGGCGGGTGAGCCCAGGGTGACGAACCCAAAGCCTCGTGAACGCCCGGTCTCCCGGTCAAGGATGACGCGCGCCTCGCGAACGTTTCCAAACGATTGGAACGCGTTGCGGAGCGAGTCGTCAGACGTGTCCCAACTCAGCCCACCTACGAACAGCTTGTTGCTCATGGCTCCTTCACATCGGCATCGCCGTGCGTGCCCCGATCGTAGCACACTCCCGGCGGTTCTCTGAGACGATCGCGCGTCAGGGGTGCACTTGGCGTGGCGCTTCGGGGCCCGCCTGCTCACTTGAATCCGTTTCCAGGCTTGCTTTGGCCCCTAGGGGCCCACCCATCTCCGACACGCCCTCCGACGCTAACGAGCGCGTCGTGTACGCGCACGTCCGAGGAGGCCCCTTGTAAGAACATGCGCCGCTCGCTCGGGGTCGAACGGAGGCAGCGATCGTCCCACCGCCTCCTCTGCACGGCGAAGCGACGACTCCGCCGCCGCGTCCCCTCGGCGGTTCCGAACTTGCCGAATGACCTCGACGAGGTCGTCTCGTGAAAGGTGATCTGCGCGAAACATCGCGTCCGCGGCTTCGATCCACGAAAGGACGGGACGCGCGGGCGACAGGCCTGCGAACGCGTCGTCCGGGGTTGCACGGTCGAGAAGGATGAAGGCGACGATCGCGCGTTCGCAGGCGTCCAGACGCTCGGCTGCGGCGCGACCTCGCGCGGCTTCGTCGGGGTAGGCGCCCGCTGCAGTCAGCGTTCGTTCCACCCATTCCGGGGAAACCTCCCCGCGGCGAGCAGCGGCCGCGATCGCGTAGACGGCTGCGTCCACCTCGGCGTCGTCGCCGAACCAGAATTCATCCCCGTCGGGGCCGTCGGCAAGTGCCTCGAGGAGGGTGGGCAGCTTGTGTCCCGCTTGATCGCGGAGAGCCGACCATCGGCGGCGCGCGAGGTTGGCGAGATTGTCTTTCAGGGCAAGGCGGTGAATGGAGACGCCGTCGAGCGCGAAGCGAGCACGAATGGCCTGCGCCATCTGTCGCGGGCTGCCGCTGATGACGGTCAGACGGCTATCAGGGGTACGAAGGGCGCCCCGGACCAAAGCTGTGGCGCCGGGGACGGCGACCTTGTGCGACGGGGGTTCGAACGCGGCGCGGACGAGGCCGGTCCACGAGTGAATGTCGGTCTCCAAGTAGGAACGATCGAGGTCCCAACGATGATGGACGACCATGTCGCGCTCCGCGGAGGGCGCAACCCTGTCGCGCTTCGCCCGCGACGCACTACAATGGGCGTGAGGGATGCGCATGTGGTGGGTCCTCGCGTCGGGTGTGGCGGTTGCCGATGACCTGACGGTTTGCGACGTCGGGTGTACACATACGGAACTGAGCGTCGCCCTGACGGATGCCGTCTCTGGAGACGTCGTCCACATCGGCGCGGGAACGTGGACTGGCGCGTTCAACATCGACGCTTCGATCACGTTGATCAACGACGATGCCCCGGCAGAGGCCGTGCTCGTTGGGGTCGACGAGGACGACTACGTCATCGAGGTCGCGAACTCGGTCAGCGTCACGCTGAAGGATCTGACGATCGGTGGCGACGTCTCTGCCGGACCCAACGTCCTGATCCAGCCCGGCGCGCGCTTGGAGATCATCGGCGGCGTCATTCGCAATGGTGTCTCGGGCGTCGGCGCCGGGGTGACCGTCGGCTACGTCGCCGACCTGATCCTTCAGGACGTCGACGTGATCGGCAATTTCGCGACCGACTACGGCGGTGGCGTCAAGTGCCATGGCTCGGGCACGGTCACGGTCACCGGCGGGCGATTCGCGGACAATGGCTCGCAGTACGGCGGCGGGCTCGCGCTCGACGACTGCGACGCGAGTTTCGACGGAACGGTGTTCGAGGGCAACTTCGCGTTGGGCGGAGACGGCGGGGGAATCTACGCCTATTTGGCGGAGATCTCGCTGATCGACACCTCGTTCACGGGCGGCGACGCGAATGCCGGTGGCGGCGTGTATGCCGCGCACTTCAGCAGCCTTGACCTCCAGCGCGTCGACTTCGAGGACAATCAGGCCATCGTAGGGTCGGGCGGTGCTCTGTCCCTGACGCAGTCGATGCTTGCGGTCACCGGCGGCAGCTACGTCGACAACCACGCGGCCATCGATGGCGGCGCGATCCAGACCGCACAAATGTCGTTTTTTGACATCGACGGCGCCTGGTTCGAGGCCAACAGTGCCGGCCTCCACGGTGGGGCGGTGTGGCCGAAGGAGACCACGGGCGTCGACGGATCCATCGTCGACACGACCTTCCTCGACAATTCAGCTGGCGACACGGCCGGCGCCTTCGCATGGAACGGCACCAAGAACGACGGCGCCAAGCTGATCCTCGACCGCGTCACCGTCGCCGGCAACGAGGCCAATTTTTACGGGGCATTCTATGCGAACGAGGTCGATGACCTGACGTTGACCGACGTCCTTGTTGAGGGCAACGAGACGTTCGGTTCGGGTGCGGCCCTGGCAGTGATCAACTCGGGGACCGTCATCGGCCGCCGCATCAAGGTGTGCGACAACCTCGGCGTCATCGGGGGCGGCCTCTACGTGTCGGCTCGCGATCTCGCCGATGTGAGCAATCTCATCGTCGGCGGCAATGCCGCGACCTATGGGTCCGGGGCTTGGTTCCAAGGCTCCGGCCCCGTGCGGATCAGTCACGCGGCCTTTGTCGACAACGGTGGATTGGGCGATTCAAGCGGGGCGATCGTCTCGCAAGCCGTAGACGTGGCCATAGACACGTCGATCATTGCCTACCATGAGGGCTCGGCAGTCCAAAACGAGGGCGTGCTCGCAACGTCCTTCGTGGACTTCTGGAACAACGGACTCGACGGCGTTTCGCCGGGTGGCACGGATTTGGCCGTCGATCCGCTGTTCGTTTCACTACTGGCCGGGTCGGATTGCGGGCGCGATCTGCACTTGCAGCCGAGCAGCCCGCTGATCGATGCGGGTCCGACCGTCCCGGCGGAGTTGGATGGCTCGGCCCAAGACATCGGGCCCTACGGTGGGGTCGACGCTTGGTTGCCAGATCAGGACGGCGATGGCGTCCCGACCGATCTGGATTGCGACGATCTGGACCCAACGGTGTTCCCAGGTGCCGACGAGTTGTGCAACGGCGAGGATGAAGACTGCGACGGTGTTGTCGATGAGGACGCCATCGACGCGCCAGCGTGGACCGATGACAGCGATGGGGACGGCTACGGCTACGGCCCGGTGCGGGTGGTCTCTTGTGAAGAGGTCGAGGGTGCTGCGCCCGTGGATGGGGACTGCGACGATGCCGATGCGTCCATCCACCCAGGCGCCGACGAGGTTTGTGATGACATCGACTCCGACTGCGACGGCTTGCTTACGGATCCAGAGGCCCTGGACGCCCTGACCCGGTGGACCGACGTCGACGGTGACGGTTTCGGGGTTGGCACCGCGGTGCGCATCTGCGAAGAGGAAGACGGGCTCGCGGATACGGACGGCGACTGCGACGACGCCAATCCCGACGTGTTTCCAGGCGCGCTCGAGACCTGGTACGACGGCAGGGACCAGAACTGTGACGGCGCCAGCGACTTTGACGCCGACCTCGACGCCTTTGACAGCGACCAGTTCGGCGGAACAGATTGCAACGACGACCGTGGCGATGTCCATCCGGAGGCGGATGACCTCGTTGGCGACAATCTCGATCAGGATTGCGACGGCGCGGCCGCCGCGGCGGCCATGTTCGGCGGAGGATGTGGCTGCAACGGCGGTGGCGGCGCTCCAATCGGCCTCGGCGTGCTCGCGCTCGCTTTCCTGAGGCGGCGTCGCGCGTGATCCAAGTTCCGACGGCCCCGTGGACGGGGTCGCTGTCGAAAGAGATGGTGGAGGCGTGGAACGACGTAGGCGCGGTGCGCTTCACAGGCTTCGCGTCCCCTGAAGAGGTCGCGCGACTGCGTGCCGCGTTGGACGACTTGGGCGAGCGGTGGCTGGCCGAGGGCCGTCGCACCGTTCACGGCATCCCCCTCAAGATCGGACAACGAGGGGACGGGCGGCGATTCGTTCAGCGCTTCGCGTTCACGAGCCTGTTCTCGCCAGCCTTCCAGGAGTTCGTTCGCAGTGGTCGGTTCGAGCCTGTCCGCCGGCTGATGGGGGAGGACTTTCGCGTCGCCGAAGACGAGAAGGATGGAGTGGTCGTCAACCACTACCGCAATGAGTTGGGAAGCCGCTACAAGGCCCTTGGTTGGCACACGGACGGACTCCGCGATCTCTTTTACCTCCGGCTGCCGGGCCCGATGATCAACGTAGGGTTCTACCTGGATGATTCGCCGATCGCGAAGGGGGCCCTTCGCATCCTGCCGGGCAGCCATCGGCAGGGATTCGCATCGATGGCGTTTGGCAAGTGCTACTTCGTGGACCATCGGCCCGACGCCAACGAGGTCGTCGTGGAGGCGCAGGCGGGCGACCTGACGCTCCACGATGGCCGTCTGTGGCACCGTGTGGCGGAGGCCACGGTGTTCGGCGATGCGAGTACGCGGCGTACCCTCTACGTCCCAGTGATCGACGGGCCCGTCAACCGCAAACACGAAGGCAGCCCGACGCCGCTGTACCATCGGCTTCAGTGGGTCACCGGGTGAACGCTGCGGGACGGCGCGACACCCCGGGTTAGGCCGCGGCCGCGAGGTGGAAGATGCGTTCAGTGGTTGCCGTTTTGGCGTTGGGTTGTGGGGGCAGCAACGACGACGGGCCGACGACTCCGGGAGCCAATCTTCCTGTCCCGGATTGTACCGGCTGCGAAACGGGCAGCTCGGTCGCCGACGCCGTTGGCAACTCCCTCGACACGGCGCAGGCCGTGTCCGTCTCGAACTACTACCTCGACGCTACGGTCGTCGCGGAGGAGACGATCTTCCCGGCTGGAGACCGCGACTTCTACGTGTTGGACGGCGCTGCGGGTTCGGGTGGGGTTCCCGGCACGGTTTGGCAGTTCTACACCTCGTCCTGGCAACTCAACGGGCAGCAGGTCATCCTCGACAGCGTGCTCCGCGTTTACGACGAAGCGGGCAACATGGTCGCCGAGAATGACGACATGCCGTACCGCTTCTGGGAAACGGACTCGGCGATCTGGGTTCAGCAGACCTGGAACGGGCCCATCTACGTGGAAGTGCTCGAATGGTCGGACTGGGAGGGGCTCGACCCGCTCGGCGGGCCGGATTTCACCTACGAACTCTACGCCGCGATCGTTCCGGAGCTGGAAGCCACGCCCAACGACAGCGTTGAGGATGCCATCGAGGCCTACGACAGCGTCGATCCAGACGACGACGTGACGACGAACGACTACCAGCCGTACTGGCAGTCCTTGTACGCCTTGGACCTTGCGATCGAGATGATGGGTCGCGTGGCCGACGGCGACGAGGATTATTGGGCGTTCGAGACGGCCGACGACAGCCAAGGCGCGGTTTGGCAGTGGTCGTTGTGGCCGCACGCCCAGGGCGACCTGGACATCGAGATGACGCTCTACTCGGACGCCGGAGAGGTGCTCGCGCAGACCAGCGGCGCGTCCGCGGAGGTCGAGCCCGACTACCCGTTCTTGTACGACGCGGGCATCACGTACCCGGTCAACGCGTCGACGAAGTACGTCATGGGCGTGCGCAACCTCGCTGCCGACAGCGCGAATAGCGCCTACATCGCCCTGAACACTGGCTACATCGCTGACGTCGCCGGCGTTGAGATTGAGCCCAACAACGCCGTGGGAACGGCCACGCAAATGGAAATGGAAGAGTCCACGAGCCTCACCGACTACTGGTTTGGTCGCACGATTGGCGACTTGGCCAGCGGCGACGCGGCCGACGTGCTCCTCATCGACAACGATGTGGTGGGCGACGTCGACGGGGCTTACCTCAGCGTTCAGATCCACGCCTTGGAAGCGGGTTCGTTCCTCGATGCGGAAATCGAGGTCGAAGGCTCCATCAGCGGTACGATCACCACGCTCACGAACAGCACAGAGAACGGAGAAGACCCCGAACTCATCGACTTCAAGCTGAGCTCGAATGAGGACCTCTACATCCACATCCGTGCGCAATCGAACACGGCCGACCCGAAGCAGAACCTCTGGTTTGCGCTGGTCAGCGTGTCCCCGACGCCCTCGGAGTAGGGGCGAGGCGGCGCGGGGCGTACGCGAAGGGGCCCGAGGGGGCTTTTGCTTCCGGGCGCTCCGAAGCCGTCAGTGACGGCGCTCTTGCCCTGTGACGGATAGAGCGCCGCCGCGAGGCGAAAATGGTTTGGCTGTGGCTTGCATGTCAGCCTGGCGCGACGGGCACGGCCGGGACGGCGGGTGGGTCGACCCCTGAGCCACCCGTGACGGAGACGCCTGGCGTTCCGCCGTCCGCGGATGTGGTCGGCACACCGCCCGGCACACCCTTGGCCGAGGCGCCCCTGCGCTTTGCGGTCATCGGCGACTACGGCCAGTCTGGCGTGAACGAAGCGAACGTCGCGGCGCTCGTCGCCTCGTGGAAGCCCGACCTCATTCTGACGGCGGGCGACAACAACTACCCGAGCGGGTCGATCGATACGATCGACGTCAACATCGGCCAGTACTATTCGGCCTGGATTGGCGGCTACCAGGGGGCGTACGGAACGGGGCCAGCAGAAAATCGCTTCCTTGCCTGCCTCGGGAACCACGACTGGTACGCCGGCGACGATCTGGCGGCCTGGTACAGCTACTTCGACCTGCCGAACAACGAGCGGTACTACCTCCAGGAGTTTGGCCCCGCGACGTTCGTTTGTACGGACAGTGATGCCAAGGAGCCCGACGGCATCGACTCGCTGTCCGAGCAGGCGATCTGGATTCGCGACGAGATGGCGGACATCGACACGCCGTGGGCGGTCGTGTTCATGCACCACCCGCCGTTCAGCAGTGGCTCCCATGGCAGCACCTTCAGTGCCCAGTGGCCGTACGGGGGATGGGGGGCGGACCTCGTACTTGCAGGCCACGACCACCAGTACGAGCGCCTCTTGGCCGACGAAGTGCCGTATGTCATCCAGGGCCTTGGGGGCGCCAGCCTCCGGACGATGAAGCCCCGTCTCGCGCAGTCACAGATGGCCTGGGTCAAAGACTACGGCGCTACGCTCGTCGACTTCAGCTCGACGCACATGACCCTCACGACCTGGTCCGTCGGAGGCATCGTGATCGACACGATGCGGCTGCATCCGACCTTGGCCCCCAGTGCGAACCAGCCCGTGGTTCGGATGGCGTCCGAATGGCGCTACCTGACGCCCGGCACCGACGCGCCGGTGGGCTGGAATTTGCCGACCTTCGTCGACACGACTTGGAAGGAGGGCCACGCGCCCTTGGGATGGGGCCTTGGCATCGAGGGCACTGCGCTGACCGCGCCCGTCGACGGCAGCGTCACGACCTACTTCCGCAAGTCGTTCGAGGTCGCCGATCTGAGCTGGGTGAGTTCCGCGGTACTCGGATTGGCGCGGGACGACGGCGCCGTCGTCTACCTCAACGGCGAAGAGGTGGTGCGCAGCAACATTTCCGCCTTCGGCTTCGACGAAACGTCGCTGGCGACGACCGCACTCGATGACGTGGCAGCCTTGGCGTACAACGCTTGGGACATTCCGATCGACAAGCTCGTCGAGGGAACCAACGTGTTGGCCGTCGAGGTGCATCAGGCGGCCGTTGGCGACGAGGACATGTGGCTGGACGCAAGCCTCTTCGTCGTCAACGCGTCTCGCTTGGTCGCCAGCGGGGCGGCCTGGAATTGGCTCGATACCGGCGTCGCTCCAGCTTCGGACTGGAAGGCGGCGACGTTCGACGACGCGGCGTGGGAGACGGGCCCGTCCCCCCTTGGCTACGGCGTCGACGGCCTGACCACCGAGATCGGCTACGCCGGGACGGTGGACAACAAGTTCCCAACGACCTGGTACCGTCACGACTTCACCGTAGGCGATCTTTCGGCCATCGACGCAGCACTGCTCCGCGTTGTTCGCGAGGATGCCGGCGCGGTCTACGTCAACGGGACTGAAGTGTGGCGTCAGGGTCTTGCGCCGGATGCCCCTCCCGACGCGTTGGCCGCGGCCGTCTTGCCCGTGGGCTGGGCCGATCCCTGGCTCGAGACGTTTATCGACCCCACCGTGCTGACGGCCGGCCCGAACACCATCGCCGTCGAGGTCCATCGCGGCTCGGTGGACGGCGCCTCGACTCGCTTCGATCTCGAGCTCGTGGCCTTCTGAGCTCGTTGAAGCGCTGGTTTCACCTGGGTCGCCCGGAGGCGCCGTCGGTCCGGGCCCAGGACATCCAGCAGTTCGCGTCGTCGGGGGCCCTTGCGCGCCGCGGCCTGCCCATCGTGGTTCCGTGGCGACCCCTTGCCGCCGGGGCGGCGGCACCCGCCGACGTCGGCCCTGCGGGCTGGAGGCTCCCTACCGGTCGAACGCTGGCCGCGGTGGTCTTCCGGGCCTTGGCGATGCGCCATGCGCTCCGAGGCGGCGGCTTCTGGTGCCGCGATTGGCGGCTTGCGGACGAACTCCTGCGCGTCGCCCCTCGCGTTCCCCTGGTGTTCGAGGCGCACGAGGTGCCGGCGGACACCGAGCCAAACCCCGGCGCGGAGCTCTCCCGGATGCGACGGGTGCTGGCGGGCGCGCTCGGCGTCGTGACGAACGCACAGGGGACTGCGGACCGCTTGGTCCATTGGGTAGGTTCTCGGCTGCCAGCGATGCAGGTGTCGCCCAACGCCACATCGGCGGCGCGGTTGCGTGACCCCGGGTTGACGGGGTCGGGCGTCGGGTGGGTGGGCAACATGCGTTTGGAAAAGGACGTGGACCTGCTACGTCGAGCGGCTCCCCACTTGCCCGATGGTTTGATTCTCATGGGGCCGGGGACCGAGGCCCTGTCGTGGCCTGGCGTCGTCGGCTTGGGTCCAATCCCACACGCCAAGGTGCCGGACGTCCTGGCGGCCTGTGCGGTGCTCGCGTTGCCGTTGGCGGACGGCCCCTATGGTCGGGAATTGGCCGCGCCCCTCAAATTGTGGGACTACCTGGCCACGGGCGTCCCCATTGTCGGTGCGGATTTGCCGAGCCTACACCGCCTCGCGCCCGGTCAGTTTGTGGCCTACCGACCTGGTGACGTCGCCGACTTTCTTCGGGCCGTGGAGGAGGCACGTTCGCGGCCTCGCCTGGCGCCCGTGGCCGTGCGGACGTGGGACGACCGCGCGGACGAGATCATCCGCTTCCTCGCCGAGGTCGCACCGTGAAGGTGCTCTACGTCCTACGGTATTGGCCCGCCCTCACGGAGACCTTCGTGGCCCGCGAGGTTGCGGAACTCACTCGGCGCGGACATACCGTCGCGGTTTGGTCGCTTGGCACGAGAGCCGACAGCGCGCTCGCCGAGGTCCCGCCAGTTCCGGTCTGGCGCGCCCCTTGGTGGGTGCGGTGGCGCAGGAGCGAACCGGCCCATGCCGCGCTTGGGGCTGTACAATCCACCCGGCGAGCGGTCGAAGCGGACTGGGTGACGGACCGAGCGCGACGTTGGGGCGTTCAACGCGTTCACGCCCACTTCGCGGGAGAGGCGGCCGAGTGTGCACGCTCTGTGGCGGAAGCCCTGGGCGTGCCATGGTCCGTCACCGGTCACGCCGTCGACCTTGCACGTCCGAGGCCAAGCGTAGCGTCGCTGGTCCAGGGCGCGAGCCCTTTCGTGGTCGTGTGCGAGGCTTGGCGGTCACGAGTCCAGAGCCGGTGGGGCGGGGATCCCTACGTCGTCCCCTGTGGTGTCGACGTCGACGTCCCGCAGGCCGACCCGGGACATGAGGACGGATTCCAAGTCATGTGTGTCGCGCGCGACGTCCCAAAGAAGGGCCTGGACGACCTCATTGCCGCCTGCGCGGACTTGCGGCTCGACCTCACCATCGTGGGTTCCCCGGCGGACGGCGTGCTTCGGCCACCGTTTGTCGGCGCCTGCCAACCGTCGCAAGTGCCAGGGTGGTTGCGGACAGCCGGAGTGTTCGCGCTGGCATCGCGCGTAGCGGAAGACGGCGATGACGAAGGGCTGCCGGTGGCCATCCTGGAGGCCATGGCGGCTGGACTCCCCATCGTGGCGACGGCCGTCGCGGGCGTTCCTGAGGTCGTCGACGAAGTCGTAGGCTGGTGTGTGCCACCTGGGGACCTTGGCGCCTTGCGTGACGCCCTGGCCGAGGCGTCGGTCTCGCCCCAAGTGCGCGCTCGGCGCGGTGCTGCCGCCCGACGCCGGATCATTGCCCAGGGCCGAACGATTGAGGGGCAGGTGGACGCGCTGCTTGCAGCGTGGTCCCGGGGCTGAGGCCCCGAGATATACCGGCAGATGCTTCGGTCGATGACCGGTTTCGGGCGCGGCACGGCGTCGCAGGACGGCGTGTGGGCAACGGCCGAAATCCGCGCTGTGAACCATAGGTTCCTCGACGTCGCCGTGCGGCTGCCCTCCGCATGGGCCGCTTGGGAACGGCGGGTGATCGCGCGAGTGGAGCCCATCGCCGTGCGCGGCCGTTGGGAGGTTGTGGTGCGACGTCAAGGGCCCGCAGCCCCCGTCCAACTCGACGGGGCCCGCCTTCGGCAGTTTGCAGGGGAATTGGGCGCGCTGGAAGCCGAGACGGGCAAGGCGCTCACCCTCGACGCCCTCATCCAATTGCCCGGGGTCCTTCGCGCCGACGACGTGGCCGTCGGGGACGGTGAGGTGGATTTGCTCGACGAAGCCGTCTCCAGCGCCGTATCGGCGGTCGAAGACATGCGCCTGAGGGAAGGAGAGGGCCTCGCTGGCGCGCTTGGCGCGGTGCTCGACGAGCTGGACGCCGGGGTTGTCCAAGCGCGTGGCGCGGCGGTCGGTCAGCGCCAGCGGGTCGGGTTGCGCTTGGCCCAACGGTTGGCCGACGTCGGCGTCGAATTGGACCCGGCCCGCCGCCAGATTGAAGCAGCGCTGCTGGCGGATAAGGCGGATGTCACCGAAGAATTGGACCGTTTGTCCGTTCATCTTGGCCATCTGCGGAAAACGCTGACGAATGGAGGCGCCGTTGGGCGACGGGTGGAGTTCCTGGCGGTGGAAGTGGGCCGAGAAGTGACGACGTTGGGCAACAAATCCGTTGATGTCGTTCTGTCTTCCGCGGTCGTCGAGCTCAAGACGCAGCTCGAACGGCTGCGCGAACAAGCGGCCAACGTCCTATGAACCGCCTGCTTCGCCTTTCGCGCCCGGACCGGGGCGCGTTGTTTGTTCTCACAGGTCCATCGGGGACCGGCAAGTCGACGCTCGTGGCCCACATCATGGCGTCCGGCGTCGACTTGGTCTTTGGCGTATCGGCGACGACGCGCGCGCCAAGGGCCCACGAGGTGGATGGCCACCACTACCGTTTTGTAGATGACACGACGTTTGATCGGCTGGTGGCCGACAACGCGCTCCTCGAACACGCCGACGTCTACCACCATCGCTATGGCACGCCGCGCGAGTCCGTGTTGTCGGCGTTGGAGCGAGGCCAGAGCGTCTTGCTCGACATCGACGTCCAGGGCGCGCGGCAGGTCAAATCCTCGCTGGCCGAGGCCGTCACGATTTTCGTGTGTCCGCCGTCGCCGCAAGACCTGCGCCGCAGACTTGAGGCGCGAGGCACGGAATCGGCAGACGTCATCGACAGGCGGATGAAGATGGCCCAAGAACAGCTCAAAGGAGCACCTGAATTCGAGTACTTGCTCGTCAACGACCACCTCGAGACCGCGCAGGCCGTTCTGCTTGGCATCGTGCTCGCCGAGTTGCATCGGAGGGGCAGGCAGGCGGTGACTGCAGACCGGGTCGCTCGGATGGCGGACAGCAGCTGAAGGGTTGACACGGCAACAGACCCTCGAAATCGCCGCCCGCGGTGTGCCATCCGTGAGGTAGAACACGGCCAGGAGACGACCTCTGACCCGCTTGCAGGACATCATCGACCGGGTTCGGAGCTACGCGCCGGACGCGGACGTCCGGGTGCTTACATCCGCCTACGCATTGGCGGCCCAGGCACACAAGGGCCAGGTTCGCAAGACGGGGGGCGACTACATCGAGCACCCGTTGGCGGTGGCCGCCATGCTCGCCGACATTCGGATGGACCTGGAGACCATTGCCACGGGTCTGCTGCACGACGCGTTGGAAGACCATCCGATGCCGCCTCAGGACATGGTGGCTGCGGTCGGGCCCGTGATCACCAGTCTCGTCACTGGCGTGACCAAGATCGGGAAGCTGCAGTTCCGCAGCAAAGAGGTCGCCAGCGCTGAGAATTTTCGGAAGTTGATGCTTGCAATGAGCCGCGATCCGCGCGTGCTGCTCGTGAAGCTCGCCGACCGGCTGCACAACATGTCGACGCTCGACGGGCATCGGCGCGACAAACAAATCGAGATCGCGCGGGAGACGATGGACGTCTTCGTGCCGTTTGCCAATCGACTGGGCCTTGGTCAATGGCGAGCGGAGCTCGAGGACCATTGCATTGCGGTGCTCGAGCCGGAGGCCACCGCCGAGGTGCGGACATGGCTGGACGCGACCCAACCTGACCGCGCGGCCTACATCGAGCGCACCACTGACGCGTTGCGGGAGACGATGGCCGCGGACGGAATCCCCTGCGAAGTGATCGGCCGGGCCAAACACGTCGCGGGGATTGTGCGAAAGATGGCCGCCAAGGGGCAGTCCATTGAACGGCTGCCGGACTTGCTCGCGTTCCGCGTCATCGTGGCGGACCGGGACGCTTGCTACCTGGCCTTGGCCCGGGTTCACGGCGCCTACAGCGCGGTCGAGGGCCGGCTCAAGGACTACATCGGGCACCCCAAGCCCAACGGCTACCAGTCCATTCACACCACGATCGTCGGACCCGAAGGGCGCCGCGTCGAGATTCAGATCCGAAGCCAGGAAATGGACCGGCTCGCCGAGGCGGGCATCGCGGCGCATTGGCGCTACAAGGAAGGCCGCCTCGCTGTTTCGGTCGAAGAAATCGGGCGAGTCTCACGCCTCAGAGAGCTGATCGAGGCCGCTCAGGGCGCCAGCGACGCAGGCGAATTTCGCGAGCTCGTTCGGGCCGAGTTGGGAGGCGGTGACGACGTCATCGTGGAGACGCCAAAGGGCGACCTGCGCCGGCTGCCCATCGGCGCTACCGTGCTGGACTACGCCTACGCCATCCACACCGAATTGGGTCACCGGTGCCAAGGCGCTCGGGTCAACGGCCGGTACGTCAGTATCCGCCACGAGCTGCACACCGGCGACGTGTGCGAGGTCGTCACAGACCGGGAACAGCGACCGAGCCGGGATTGGGAGGCAGTGGCTCGGACCGAGCGGGCCCGGGCCAAGATCCGCAAGTTCTTGCGGGACCAGGAATCCGAGGCGCTGCAGCGCATCGGCCGAGACATGCTCGAAGCCGAGTTGCGCCGACTCGGATGGTCGCTCGAGCGCGCCCACCAGGAAGAGCGCATCGCCGCCTATTTGGCCGACCATCGCCAAAAGGACCTCGAGGCGTTGCTCCTCGAGGTGGCGACGGGCCATACTCCGCCAAGCATCGTCGCTCGGGCGATTGTGCCCGAGTCGGCGCCCGCACCCGAGTCGGCCTTTGCACGATTTGTGGGTCGGCTTCGGCCCAAGCCGCGCTCGTCGAGCCCCGTTCGCATTTCGCGCAACGACGACATCGCCGTTCGTTTCGCGCGCTGTTGTCAGCCCGTCCCCGGAGAAGCCGTCGTAGGCTACGTCACGCTGCACACAGGCATCACGGTGCATCGCGCGGGTTGTGCTCAACTGCAACAGGCGGAGGCGGACCGCCTGCTGGAGGTCGTTTGGGTAGAGGAGGGCGGTGCGTCGCGCCAGAGCGTCGACCTCCGTGTCACGGGCGACAACCGCAAGGGGCTGTTGGCTGCGATCACCGGGGCCGTCGAAGCGCACGGGCTTGACATTGAGCATCTGAACACGGACGACACTCGTGGCCCGCATGCGGTGATTCGCCTGCGCGTTGCGGTTCGCGATGCCACGGAGCTGGCGCGACTCGACGACGCTCTGAAGCGAATCCAAGGGGTGGAGGTCGTGCAGCGTGTCGGTGGCTAGATTCAACCCGGCGCTGGCTAGAACGCGAAGGTGACGAGGCCCGCGCCCAATGCGGCCACGCCGGCCCCGAGCAGCACCGCGCCAAGGTCGCGGTGGGGCTCCAACTGGCCTTCGCGGTAGGCGTCCCAGGCTGCCTGGTCCATCAACGGGCTGTTTTGTGCCGGACTCACCACGGTCGCCTGGTAGATGAAGACGCCGCCCGTGGTCGCAAGCCCAGCACCGGCACCCGTCAGGGCCCAGGAGAGGACGGTGCCCCCGCCGTTCTTGCTTCGAGCCTCAGGCGTGACTTCGGCAACGGTCTCGACGGTGGATCCAACGGCGCCAAGATCGACCACGACGGGCAATGGCCGCAGCGGCACGTCAGGGACCGCGTCGCCCAAGGGGACGAGCACCGACGCTGCCCATTTCCCGTTCGTGCGCTGAGATTGCAACAGGTACGGGCGAAGGGCGGTGGCGCCTGGCACGACCTGCGATTCTCGGCCGTCGACGTGGGCCAGCCCCCCAAGCGGATGCGGCTCAGCGGCCGCGCACTCGGCGTACCACCAGCCTTCCATGGGGTGGTAGGGCAGGAGTCCCTCGAGCACGAGGTCGGGGTCAATCGCCTGGGCGACGCAGAAATGCGCTGCGCCCGGTCCTGGCGTCGCCTTGTCGGTGCTGTCCACGAAGGCGACGATGCCTGCAACCTGATGCAATCGCGCGGCCTCGACCGTCGTGGCGGACCGTTGGGCGTGTTCTACGAAGTACCAGCTTTGGCAGCGCAACGTCTCCCGCAGCTTCGCGAGGCCGGTGACTCCGGCCAGGAAGGTCGGGATCGGAGCGGCAAGCACCGCCTCGACTTGCGCGGCTTCCGCAGCCGCGTCGCGCGCGCCGCACGCATCGGCGGCGCTGGCTTCGTGGAGGAGGGCAAAGGCGAGAATCACGGTGCGCCCAGAACGACGTCGTAGGGCACAGTTGTGGAATCGCCGTCGCCGCCGATCACGCTGCCGTAGTCATGGAGCAGGTTGCTGTCGGAGCCGGTGACGATGCCGGCCGAACCGATGTACGTGTGGCCGTCGCCGATGACGAGGTTGTGGCTGCCCGACCGGGTGTCCGCCGTGTCCAGGTTGTACCCAAGGATGAGGTTCCCGGTCCCGTCGCCGACGATCGTGTCGCCAGCGCCGTTGCGGATGTGGAGGTTGACCCCTTCGAACATCACGTCACTGCCGATCCGCTGCACGACGCCCGACAGGTCGGTCAGCAAGACCTCTTCGGCTGGCGTAAGCGCGGCGGCTTCCAGGTCATCGACACGGTTGTCCAGGGCGTTGGTGTCGATGGCGTGAGCGCTGATGGTCTCGTAGTTGGCCAGGGCGTCGCTCACGGACGCGGTGGTCGCGTAGGCGGCGAGATCGACGACCGTGACGTAGGGGTCCAGGTCCGCGAGCAGCGCATAGTCGGCCAGATCGGTCAACTCGGCGTAATCCAGCAGATCTGTGACGGTGGCGTAGCCGCCAAGGTCGCCGAGCGTCGCATAGGCGTCGAGCGTGGTCCCCAGGTCGATCACGCTGACGTAGTCGGTGGTGATGAGGCCCACGATCGTATCAACGTCGTTCTGGTGCGCAGTCTTCGTCTCATAGACGGCCGAAAGGCCAGAGATTTGGCTTGAGACGAAGGCCGTCGTCGCGTACGGCGCGAGGTCCGCGGCGTCCAAGTAGGCGGGCTCGATGACGTCCAACCGGCTGTCAAGCGCGTTCGTGACCGTCAGGGTGGCGTACGTAGAGAGGTCGGCGGCGTCCAGGTAGGCGCCCTCGACGGTGGTCAGCCGAGTGTTGATGCCGTTGACGGTAGACGTCGTCGCGTACGGCGCGAGGTCGGAGGCGTCGAGGTAGGTGCCCTCGACGATGATCAGGCGTGTGTTGATGCCGTTGACGGTGCTGGTGAGCGCGTACGGCGCGAGGTCTGCGGCATCCAAATAGGCGGGCTCGATGACGTCGAGTCGGGCGTCGAGCGCATTCGTCGTCGTGACGGTCGCATAGGCGGCGAGGTCGCCCGCGGTGGCGTAGTCGGACTCGATGGCACCGACGCGGGCATCGACGTCGGCCTCAAGCGCGTCCAGTTCGATCGCGCTCGCGTACCCGGTCAGGTCGATACCCGAGACGAAAAGAACGTCGGCGTCATGGGCGGCAATCGTCTCGTAGACGCTGGCCAATCCGTCGATGGCCGCAGTCAACGAGGCCGTAGTCGCGTAGGGCACCAGGTCCGCGGCGTCGAGCGCCGTGACTTCGAGCGCATCGACGCGGGCGTCGATGGCTGTGACCTCGCCGACGGCGGCGTAGATCCCGCTGAGCGCGGAGACGTCAGCGACGGTGGCGTAGGTCGCAGCCAAACCGGTGATGGCCGCATCGACAGCGGCCGTCGTCGCGAGCGGGGCGAGGTCGGCCAGACTCACGTGATCCGATTCGAGGAACGAGACCCGTCCGTCAAGCGAGGCGGCGTCGCCGGCGTAGGTGGAGACGTCGACGTAGACGCTGTCGAGCGCCAGCAGGTCGGCGTCCGTGGCGTAGGGACCGAGGTCTGAGGCCACCGTGTAGTCGGCTTCGATGTCGCCAACGCGGCCGTCGAGCGCCGTGAGGTCGGCGACTGTGGCCCAGTAGCCGGGGTCGATGCCGGTGACGCCATCGAGAATGCTGTCGAACGTGGCCGCGCCGTCGAGGTGGGGCGACAGGAAGCGCTCGGCTTCCGCGACTCGGACATCGAGGGAAGCCAGCTGATCGTCGCGCTCGGCCAGCAGCAAATCGAGCGTATCGACGCCCAGATGATCGCCGAGGAACAGTTCGATCGCGCCGACGCGAGGGTCCGTACCGCCACCCGTTCCGACCTGCGCGAGGACTTCTGCCAGGATTTCCGCCTTGAGTGCGTCCACGTCGACGGGCTCGCATTCGCAGCCCTCGCCGGTGATCTCGCCCTCGACGTCGTCCACGCGGCCCTCGACCTCAGAAAGTCGGTATTCCAGCGTCCCGAAACCCTCGGCAGGCTCGATGGCACAAGCCGCCGAGAGAATGGCCATAGGGATCCAACGCATGCGTCACCTCGCGGCGTGTTTAACTTGCGGCACGGTACGCGCTGCGCCCGCCGTTAGACGGACGTCATGGACGAAGGGCGCCTCGATCGAGAGGCCTTGGCCAGACTCGCTGTTGGGGTCCTGACCGTCGACCCCGTCGAGCGGGCCGTCTTGGTTCACGACCTCGATTCCGTCGACGCTAGGCTGACGCGCCTCGCGACGGCGGCGCCGGGCGCAGACATCGCGGTGGCCGTCAAAGCGAACCCCCTGGTCGGGTTGCTCCGCCACTGCGTTGATCGTGGCACGGGCCTCGAATGCGCCAGCCACGAGGAAGTGGCGCTTGCTCGCGCTGCGGGCTGTTCGGCCGGTAGGATCGTCGTCGATGGGCCGGCGAAAACCCACGCCGAACTCGTCGACGCCCTGGCCGCAGGGCACGTCGTTCACGCCGACCGCTTCGGCGAGTTGGAAGCGATGTCGAAGCTCGACACGAGCCGTGCCCTTGTCGGGCTTCGCATCGATCCCGGCGTGGCCCCCGGTGCCATCCCGGACACCACGACGACCGGGCCGTCGAGCCAATTTGGCATCGACCTGAGCCGTCATCGCGCTTCCGTCATCGAAGCGTACCGGCGTCACGCGTTTCTCAAGTCGCTCCATGTGCATGTGGGAAGCCAGGGGATGCCGATGCGTTCGCTGCTCGACGCCGCCGAAGCGGCGGTGGCCCTTGGCGACGCGATTGAAAGGGCCGGGGGCCGACTTTCCTCCCTGGATCTTGGGGGTGGCTTTCCTGTGGTCTACCGGCCGGGCGATGCGCCCTTTGCCCTGGACGCGTGGTCGGACGCGATTCGGTGCCTCGGAATCGATGCGCGTGGTTGGGCCCTCCGGCTGGAGCCTGGGCGCTGGATTCACGCGGGAGCAGGCTTCGCGTTGTCGCGCGTGGCTGGCATCAAAGAGGTCGGCGGAGAACCGGCGGTCATCCTTCACGTCGGCGCGGACCTTCTCCCGAGGCGCGCGCTGCGCCCCGACCTGTGGTTCCACGAAATCGTCGTTCTCGACGAACAGGGTGCCTTGAAGGAGGGTTCGCTGCGCCCAACGACCGTCGTCGGCCCGTTGTGCTTTTCAGGCGATCGCTTGGGCGTTTCCATGCCCCTTCCTCGGGTAGAGGAGGGGGACCTCGTCGTTGTCCGCGACGTTGGCGCCTACGCCATGGGGCTATGGTCCCGGCATTGTTCGCGCGGGATGCCACCGGTCTGGGGCCACCAAGGGGGCCGGTGGAACCTCCTGCGGCGGGGCGAGCGGCCCGAGGACATCGTGGCGTTCTGGTCGTGACGAACGACGCAGATGCCCGCTGGAGGCTGGTCCTCGGCGGACCCGATGCGGACGGCTTCGACGGCGATACCCAACGGGTCGATGCGGCCTTGGCATGGCTCTATGAACGGTCACGGCCCGGGGCGTCGACCGGGCCAGAAGGTCGTGCGGACCTCAGCGTGCCGGCCTGGCTGGCGCTCGTGCGCGATGTGTTTCCCAGTGCCGCCCAACTCGCGCTGGAGCGCGACGCGCTGGAGCGGCACGGGTTGCTCGAAGTGGCTTCGGACCCCGACGTTCTGAGGCGAGCAACGCCGACATGGGACCTCGCGAGGGCGCTCTTGCGCCTTCGGCCCCTGTTACCCCCCGCCGTCCTCGGGGAAGTACGCCGGCTGGTGGAGCGGGCCGTGGCCAGCCTGCGACAGGATCTCGAAGATCGACTCACGCAGCGGCTTGCCTGGCGCCCCGCTTCTGGCAAGCAGGCACGCAACGGGTCCTCGCACGCCATCGACCTCCGCTCGACGGTGGCCCGGTCGCTGCGCTTTTGGGACGGGCGTCGCCTCATGGCGGCGGACCTCCGTTTCCGACCGGCGCGCGGCGTCCGGCACCGGGTGATCGTCGCATTGGATCAGTCGGCCAGTATGGCAGATGCGCTTGTCGAGGGCGCCATCTTGGCGTCGGTGATGTGCCGGGTGCCTGCGCTCGACGTCCGGCTCCTCCTTTGGGACGATCGTGTCGTCGACGTGTCCGAGTGGGCCGCGGACCCGGTCGATGTTCTGTTTTCCGCGCAATTGGGCGGTGGAACCGATCTTGGTCGCGCGCTGGAGGCCATCGACAACCTGGTCGAGGTGCCGGACCGCACCCTTGTCGTCGTCATCAGCGATTTCGACATCGGTCCAGGGCGTGCTTCTGCCCTTCGGAAGGCTGCGGACCTCCGTGCAAGAGGCACGATGTGTGTCGGCACTGCGGTCGGCGATGCGTCGATGGACCAGGGCGTCATCCAGGCCCTTGTCGACGCGGGCTGGGCGGCCGGGAACACGGACGCCGCTGATTTGGCGGGAACGGTCGGCGAGTTGTTGCGTGGCGCCCGGCGCCCCGTCGGGACCCGCCTGCGCCGTCTACGCCACGGTCGCACGGCCTGTTAGCGCCGCGCGATGCCGAGTCCGACCCAGAATCATCGCGGTGCGATCGTCGCCATCGGCGGCGCCGAGGACAAGGAGGGGGACCGTCGGCTCCTCAAGCGCTTTCTCAATCTCTGCGGCCCAGGCGACGCCCGCGTGGCGATCGTCCCCACGGCGAGCCGTTTGGCGGACACCGGGGAGCGCTATTCGGCGCTGTTCCGCGACCTTGGTGCTCGCACCGCCCCGATCGTCCAGGTGCGCGACCGGCGCGACGTCGAACGGGAGGATTGGGAAGCCGCGTTGGAAGGCGTCACAGGGGTGTTCCTCACCGGTGGCAACCAGCTTCGGCTGAGCACGATCCTCGGCGGCACCGCCGTCGCCACCCGAATCCGTCGCCTGAACGCCGCTGGCGTTCACGTCGCCGGCACCTCTGCAGGGGCCGCATTCGTCAGCGAGCACATGATCGCCTTTGGCGCGGAGGGTGCCACGCCGCTCGCCGGCCAGGTGAGCCTGGCGGCGGGATTGGGTCTGACGAATCGCGTCATCGTCGACCAGCATTTTCGCCAACGCGATCGGTTGGGGCGACTGTTGGCCGCGCTGTCGCTGAATCCCTTCCCGGTCGGCCTCGGGATCGACGAAGATACCGCAGCGATCCTGGGTCCAGACAACGTCGTCGAGGTTGCGGGAGCCGGGGCGGTGACCGTGGTCGACCTTGGACAATTGGATGCGAGCACCGCGGCGTATGCGGAGCCGGGGAGGCCCATCCAGCTCGTAGGGGCGCGGGTTCATGTTCTGAGCGCGGGGGCGCGTTTCGACCTGGAAGGGCGAGCCGCAACCGTGCTCGACGAGGGGGCATGATGCCCGTTCAGGCATCGGGCGCTTAGTCGCCGGGCGGAGGCACCATGGTGCGCCCGATGCACCCCTTTCACCGCACCGAGCTCCTTGTCGGTGCGGACGGCTTCGACGCCTTGGCCGCCGCCCACTTTTGTGTGGTCGGCCTTGGCGGCGTCGGAGCGCAGGCTGCGGAGTCGCTCGCGCGCTGCGGTGTCGGCCACCTCACGCTCGTCGAGTTCGACAAGGTCTGCGTCACGAATGTGAATCGTCAGGTCCACGCGACACGAAAGACGGTCGGCGACGCCAAAGTCGAGTTGATGGCGGCGCGCATCTCGGCCATCCATCCCAAATGCGACGTGCGAGCGCTGCCCTGGTTTTACGAGGCGTCGACGTCGGAGACGATCCTGGATCGGCCCTTCACGTGGATTCTCGACTGCATCGATAACATGACGGCTAAACTCCATTTATTGGAGACTGCGCGGCGCGCTGAGAGGCCGATCGTGTCGGCGATGGGAGCGGGAGGCCGCCTGGATCCACTTCGTGTCCGGGTCGATCCGCTTTCGGCCACGGCAGGGGACCCGTTCGCGCGAATCGTCCGCGAGCAACTCCGCGCCCGAGGCGTGCCGCTGGACATTCCCGTCGTTTGGACGGACGAGTTGCCAAACGATTTGGACCCGGACGCCAAGGCGTCCTTTCGGTGCATCTGTCCTGGGAAAGACGAAAACACAAAGCACAGCTGCGAGAAGCGCTTTCAGGTCCAGGGCTCGGTGAGCTTCGTCCCTGGCGTCTTCGGGATGGTGATGGCCGGCTACGTCGTGAACTCCGTGCTCGGGCGCCCCATCGGGCGGCCAGAGCCCAAACCAAGGCGCATGGCACCCTCGCGGCGCGCGGCGGCCCCATCTTGAGGACCATCGCGGTCGACGGGCACTCCGAACGCTGGCTTCGGAAGGGCTTCCCCTGGGTGTACCCGGCTGAGATTCCGGGCCCCAAGCCGCGACCGGGCGAACTGGTCGCCCTCGCGTCTCGGGGAGGGGAGGACCTTGGCGTTGGGTTCGGGGACGACGGTTGGATCGCCGTGCGCCGCTGGCGCGACGACCGTGGGCCGGTGGACGCCGACCTCGTGGCGGGGCGTTTGGCCGCGGCCCAAGCCCTCCGTCGTGCCGTCGTTGGACCGGACACGAACGCCTACCGGCTGATTCACGGGGAAGGGGACGCCTGCCCAGGGGTCCGCGTCGACCGGTGGGGCGACGTCGCGTCCATCGTCTTGGACACGCCGTCCGTGGCCGCCGTTGTGCCACACCTGTGCGATCTGCTCGCGGCAGACGGCGTCGTCGGCATCGTCCAGGGCGTTCGGCCAGACCCGCGCGACACGGGTCGAAAGGTCGAGGGTGCGACGGTCTTGTGGGGGGACGTGGCCGAAGAGGTCGAGGTCCGCGAACACGGTCTGCGATTCGGCATTCGCCCGCTCGATGCGCCCGACGTCGGCCTCTACACGGACCTTCGCGACCTTCGCGCGTGGCTTGCGCCCCGGTGGGCTGGGCGCCGTGTGTTGAACACGTTTGCGTTCACGGGCGCGTTCACCGTCGCGGCTCTTGCTGGCGGGGCTTCGGGGACGGTCACGGTCGACCTTTCGCGCGCGAGTTTGACCCGCGCGCGGGCGAACCTGGCGCGCAACGGTTTGCCGGAGGACGGGTCCACCTTCATCGACGCTGACGTCTTCCGCACCCTGGACGCGCTTCGACGCTCGGGCGAGGGATTCGACGTGATCGTGCTCGATCCTCCGAGCTTTTCACGGTCGGACGTCGGCGTCTGGTCCGCCCAGCGCGACTGGCCGCGTTTGACGGCCGCGGCAGCTCGGGTGGCGCGTCCGGGGGCCTGGATCGTCGCCGTGTCGAATCAGGGCGAGCTTTCGCCACACCCGTGGCACGGGATGTTGGCCGACGGGGTGGCGCGCGCCGGGCGGACGGGGTCGACCGTGATGGTCGGCGGGCAATCCGGGGACGTCCCGGCTCGCCTGACGTTCCCCGAGGGCCGCTACCTCAAGACCGCGGTGTTGGCGCTGGACTGACGCCCATCCCGTCGAGCAACTCGCGGATTGCAACGGTGTAGCCGACGTCCCACGCTCGAACGGCCAAGGCGTGTCCGATGCTCAATTCGACGAGGCCGGGGAGGTCTCGGAGGGCGACGACGTTGGCCGCATCGAGGTCGTGGCCAGCGTTGACGCCGAGGCCGGCCGAGACGGCAGCAGCGGCGGCGTCGCGGAGGGCACGCAACTCGTTCGCGACGTCGGCCGCACCTTCGGCCCAGGCGTAAGGACCCGTGTACAACTCAACCCGGTGAACACCTGCGTCCGCGAATCGGCCCATGACATCGGCTCGTGGATCGGCGAATGCGCTCACGCGCAGGCCGGCGTCGCGGAGCAGACGGACGGACCTGGCCAGCCGGGCCCCCTGACGTGGCAAGTCCCAGCCGTGGTCGGAGGTGACTTCGCCTGGCGTCACCGGCACAAGCGTGACCTGAGCTGGCGCCACGGCGAGAACGAGTTCCATCAGGTCCGGGTGGTCCTCGCACTCGACGTTGAGTTCGACCCCCGGCCAGGTCCTGGCGAGAAACCGCGCCATGTCCGGGACGTCGGTGAACCGGACGTGGCGCTGGTCCAGCCGAGGATGAAGCGTGATGCCGTGGGCGCCCGCGCGCAGGGTTCGATCGGCCGCGGCCAAGAGGTCGGGTACGCCGCGGCCGCGGCTGTTGCGAAGGAGGGCAACCTTGTTGAGGTTGACGGAGAGCCGAGCAGCCATGCGCCCGCCTATCCTTGTCGACGCCCCCCCCCGGCTGGCATAAGTCGGCGCCGCTGGAGTCAGGTTGTCGACCGTCACCCGCACCGTGGTCTTCACCGACCTCGAGGCCTACACGCAGCGCGTCGCGCAAACGGATCGGGAGGGTCTGCGCAAGATTCTCCAGGACCATGCGGCCCTCGTGACGCCGGTCGTTGAGAAGTTCGGTGGTCGTATCGTCAAGAACCTCGGCGATTCCTTTCTCTGCCTGTTCCCGTCCGCGACCGACGCGCTGCGCGCGGCCCTCGATGTTCAGCGCCTCGCCGCAGGTGCAGCCGGGATCAAGATCCGGCTCGCGATGACGACCGGCGACGTAGAAGAGATCGAGGGCGACGCCTTTGGCGAGGCGGTCAACCTGGCCAGCCGCATCCTTTCGAAAACGCCCGCCGGCGAAATCTGGTTCGGGCCGGGCACGCGCGTGTGCATGAACGCGTCGGAAATTCCCTGGGAGAGCGTCGGACGTTTCACGCTCAAGGGCATCCAGGGCGACAAAGAACTGTACCGCGCGGTGCCGCCGGACCGTGCTTGGCTGCCGAAGGTCGTCGAAGACGCGATCAAGAAGCAGACGCTCGTCCGCTTCAAGCGCGGGGGCAGCATTCCCATGTTGCCGCCCGATCCGGTGGTCTTGCTCGAGGGCTACGCGCCAGGCTCGCCCGCGCTGATGGCTGCCATCGACGCACTGCCCCGCATCGACCCAGGGAAGATCTGGCTCGTCACGTACAACATCAGCGGCGGTGACCGGGCTGCCTGGCTCGGTGAGGGCCGAGGGGTCGTCGTAGGGACGCCGGACGCCATTGAAATCGCGGTGCGTGAGGTCTTTCGGACGAGCAATCGCACGTCGGGCAGCGACACCATCGTCATCGAAACTCAACTCGACGTCGTGGCCTCGCTCGTCTTGGCGGGCTTGGCGCTTCCGAGTCTGCCGATGGCCGACGTCGTCGCCGGCTACAGCTACGACCTCGAACGCGATGGCAAGTGGGCGAACAGGTCGGATGCGGCCGTGCTCCGGGTCGATGTGAGCCCCACGGGCGTCGTGTTGCAGTCGCTGGCGCCCAACGTCTCGGTCAATGGGCGAGCCATTCCGCCGGGCGACCAGGTCCAGATGCGGGACGGTGCGACGATCGGTACACCGAGCGGGGACCTGCGCTTCGTCATCCCCGACCAGGGCTACGCCGGCCTCTTGTTGGCCGACACCAAGCTCCGCTTGCCGCTGCCGCCGATGGGCCGCGCCGAGTTGGGCCGTGAACCCGCGGCGCCTGGCCTGCCTTTCCTCGACCGTCGCGGCCAGGACAACATCCGGTGGTGCCCTGGGCCGCGCGCGCAGCGCGCTCGTGCTGGGGGTTTCACGCTCGACCGTGCGATGGCCGGCCGGCGTCAGGCCATTGTCGAAGTGGAGTCCGACGGCATCCGGGTGACGACCGCCCACGACCGATGCACGACCTGGTTGCTTCGCAGCACGGCCGGAAACCGGCTGGAGAAGGTCGAACCCGCGGCCATCGCGTGGCTCGATGACCTCATTGTGGCGGGCACGGCCGTGGTCGCCATCCGCTCGACGGACTGAGACGAGCCGGCGTCAGAACGGCCAGATGGCGTTGATGAGGCGGGAGCCCCAGCCGGGCCCTTGGTTGTCGCTGATGATGCCTGAGCCGGTGATTTCGACTTTGGCTTGGGCGAGCAACTCGGAATCGATGGTGTTGTCCATTCGGACGTCGCGCGGCCGCGCATAGCCTTCGAGCACCACGTACTGCGTCTCCCGATTCACGCGGACCTGCTTCCACCCCCAGATGTGGAGGTTGCCGCCAGGCATGACCTGGAGGACCTCACACGTGAGCGTTGCTTCGACGTTCGCTTCCCGGCTCGTCCCGCCAGACCCTTCGAATTCGCTCGCCGACGCGATGTCGATGCCGATCTCCTCGAGATTCGTGTGCGCCTTCTTGAGCGTCTTCTCCATGCCAAGCAGCGCCTTGAGCGCGGCCGTCTGGCTCGACTTGCGGCTGCTCTTCGTCTCGGCGCCAAGGTTCGTGGTGACGTCCTCGACGATCTTGACGGTGATCAGGTCGCCGACCTGTCGCGCATTTCCGTCCAGACCCATGACCCGGCGTGCAGCCACCTCGTCGAAGAGGCTCCCCGGCGACGGAGGGAGGGGAGGGGTCGCATCGACCGCGGGACGCGACGGCGGTTCCGGGTCGGCCGGCGCCTTGCGTGCTTCCGCGAACGAGAGGGTGAGCAGAAGCGCGATCATGGCAGCTCCACGCGATTCATCGCAACGGCAGTGGCTTGGACGACGCGGTCCGTCGCCAACACTTGAACGGGCACGCGAGCACCCGCGGCGGCGTCCGCCAACAAGCGGACCGGGGTGACCATCGTCAACGAGCCGCGGTGGACGACGAGGTCGACCTCCGCGCCCGAGGCAATGAGGGGAATGGGTTCGAACCGCCCCGTCGCGACGGGTTCACCCGCGCGCACGGGTGTGACGGCCCGCCAAGTCCCAACGGGCAGAGCTTCCCCTAGGCGGTCGGCGAGACGGTAGCGCCCCGGAATCGCTGCAACCCGACCGCCTGCGGGAGCATCGGCCTCGGCGACGGCGCCGTTCATCCACAACGTAAGTTGGGGGCGAACGGTCCAGGTGCCCTCTTCGTGAAACGCACGCAGCGTAGGCCGCTCTCGGCAAGGGTCCCCATCGAAGCGGACCGCGCCTGACGGTGGCGTGAAACCCAAGTTGTGCACCTCGACCTCCGCGGCCCCACAGCGGGCAACGACGAACGCGGCGAGGGCGGCCTCAGCGGTCAACGGCGCAACTGGGTCGCCGTCTGCAGCGTTTCGTCGGCTGCCTGGACGGCCTTGCTGTTGAGCTCGTAAGCGCGCTGGGCCAAAATCAGCTCGATGAGTTCCTCGGCGGCGTCGACGTTCGACGTCTCGAGAAAGCCCTGTCGCACGGTCGTCCCTTCGCCCGCGTCGATGGGAATGGCGTCGCCGGACCCCGGCGCCGTCTCGTAGACGTTGCCACCCCGTGCGCGGAGGCCCGCTGGATTGACGAATCGCGCCAACTCGACCTGGCCGATGGCGACGGCTTCGCCGTCCATCGTCGCCTCGATCGTTCCGTCAGGGCCAATGGTCACGGCCGTCGCTTCGAGAGGAATCCGGACGTCACCTCTGACCTTCCAGCCAGAGTTGCTCACAAGCGTGCCGTCAGAATCGAGCCGTAGGGCGCCGTCGCGTGTGTAGAGCGGCCGGCCGCCGGCGTCTTCCAAGACGAGGAAGCCAGGGCCCTCCAAAGCCACATGGTAGGGGTCGCCGGTCGCGGTGAGCGAGCCTTGGACGTGGTCTTTCTGCAGGCCGGCCAGGCGGACGCCAGACCCGCGGTCGGCACGCGCGTTGGTGGTGCCGCCACCGCCAATCTGTTGGTAGAACACGTCTTCGAACGCGGCGCGGCCCTTTTTGAAGCCCGTTGTGCCAGCGTTTGCGAGGTTGTCGGCGATCGTGTCGATCCGGGTCTGCTGCGCCGTCATGCCGGTGGCAGCCGTGTAAAGAGCGCGCATCAGCGGCCTCCGAATTCGTGGAGACGGCCATCGAGCTCGTCGGAGCCCCGGATGGCCTGTTGGAAGATTTCGAACGCGCGGCCTGCTTCGACGAGTTCCACCATCATCGCAAGGGGATCGACGTTGCTTCCCTCGAGCGCACCTTGGACCAGATCCGGCGTCACCTCGGTCAAGGGTCCGGTCGGGCGCCACAAGTTCCCGCCGGCGGGTTCGGCCGTCGCGTCGACGACGCGAATCCGGTCGATTTCGCCGCTGCGCTCAGCCACGATTCGACCATCCGCTTCGATCGCGAACGACTCGCCGATCGGCAGGTCGATGGGGCCCGACTGACCCAGCACCGAGGCGCCACCCGCCGTGACGAGCCGACCGTCAGCCCGCACTTGGAAGTCGCCGGCCCGTGTCAACATGGCGCCAGACGCGCCTTCCACGGCGAACCAACCGGGAGAGCGAAGCGCGACATCCGTCGCATTGCCCGTGCTGTGAATGGCGCCGGAGCGGCGATCGGCCACGGTCGCGCTGACATCGACGAGGCCGGCGGCGGGGTCGGTCAATTCGAACGCGACGCGTTGTCCGCGGAACCCTACGGTCGAACTGTTCGCGAGGTTCTGCGCGACGGTGTCCATGCGCCGCCACGCGGCACTGGCGCCGCTGACCGCCGCGTACTGCTCGCGGCTCATCGACCTTCCAATGCAGCAAGGTCGCTGACGCCGAGCTGCGCAGCCAAACGCGCCTTGAGCTTGTTCCTGGCGTCCGTCAGGACCTGGCAGACACGGGAAACGGTGACCCCGTAGACCGCGGCGATTTCAGCCTGGCTGAGGTCCCTCGCGTAGTACATCAGCACGATCTGGCGCTGGCGCTCTGGCAGCGAGTCGATGGCTGCGCCCAACTCCGCGCGAATTTCGTCCGACGCCATCGCCTCGCCCGGCCGCATCGAGGACGCGTCCTCAATCAGCTCCGCGAGCGGGCGCCCCTCCGTGTCCGAGTCTTCCAAGCTGACAAGGCTGACGGGGCTCGTTCGGCCGACCGCTGACCAGTAGGTGTCGAGGTCGACCTCCAGCGCGTCGGCGACTTCTTGCGGCTCAGGAAGGCGTCCCAAGAGGCGGCGGGCCTCGTCGGTGGCCTGCTCGACCCGACGCGCCAGTTGCCGACGGCGCCGACTGAACGTGTCGTGGGTTCGAAGGGCGTCGAAGATGGCGCCGCGGATTCGGTACTCGGCATAGGTGGAGAACTTGATGCCGCGGGTGGCGTCGTAGCGGTCGAAGGCCTCCAGCAGGCCGATGGCGCCCCAGGCCGCCAGGTCTTCCAGGGTGGTGGCGGCGTCGACGCTCAGGCGCTCGAAGACCTTGCGGGCGACGAGGACCACCTTGCGCTGGTACCGTGCACAAACCGCGTCTCGCGTCAGCCCTTCGACGAGACGGGTCGTGCTGCCGGCGGCGATGGCGGTGCTGTAAGCGCGTGGCAACATGGGTCCCTCTCGGCTTAGGGTCTGTCCCGACGTGGACCCTTTCGGTGCGGGTCAGGACGCCTTGAGCGCTTTGTCCACGTCGAGGACGCCGACGGAGGTCAAACGGATGGACGGTACGAGTTCCGCCGCGCTCAGGACCGGCAACCGGGGCAAGGCGCGCTCGATGAGTTTGCGGACGGCGCCGCGCGCAAGCGGCGGGCACAACAAGACGGCCTGGGTCGCGCCAGCGTGAGATTCGGTCAGTTCGCGGGCCCGGATGATCAGGTGGCGTGCGGTCTGGGGGTCCAGGCCGAGCGTCGGCGCGGAGCCGTCCTTCGTGAGCAGGCTTCGGAGGAGAACGTCTTCCATGGCCGGCGAGAAGGTGACCACGGGGAGGGTGTTGTCGGGGGCAGCGAATCGGCGACTGATCGGCCGGGCAAGTCGCTGGCGGACGAGCTCGACGAGCAGGTCGGGGTCCTTGGCGCGTCCCGCGACCTCGGAGAGCGCCTCGAGAATGCCAACGAGGTCGCGGACGGACACGTCCTCTTTGAGCAGACCGCGCAGGACGCGCAACAGCGTGAAGCGCGGAACCGGCTCGGGGACGAGGTCCTCGACGAGCTTGGGATGCTTGGCGGTGACCCGTTCGAGCGCCGCGTCGAGCTGGCCGGCGTCGAACAACTCCGCTCCGTGAACGTGCATGAGTTCGACGAGGTGGGTCGTGACGACCGTAGGGACGTCGACGACGGTGTGGCCAAGGTCGTTGGCGCGTTGGACGAGGGCTGCCGGAATCCAGGTCGCCGGCAGGCCAAAGACCGGGTCCTGGCCAGGCACGCCGCCGAGTCCGGGTTTGGCCCCGCCAGGGTCGAGCGCCATGTGCTGTCGGGCCTGGAGTCGGCCGCTGCCGATGGGTTCGCCCCGTAGGACGATTCGATACCCTCCCGTTGGCAGGTCGAGGTCGTCTCGGACGTGAATCGCGGGCAGGACGAGGCCCAGATCCGTCGCGAATTGCCGACGAACCTTGGCAATCCTCTGGAGCAACTCTGCCCCATGTCGCTCGTCCACCAGGTAGAGCAGGTCTGCAGCCACCTCGATGGCGAGCGCATCGACCGGAAGCAGGTCCTCGGGGGCCATCTCACTTGGCCGAACCGGGGCGGCGGCGGGTAGCGGGGTCGGCTTTTCGAGGTCGGCCGCGACCATGCGACCCATTCCGAACAGCGCCAGCGCCACCGCCGCAAACGGAATCGTCAGGCCTGGAACGAGCGCGAACAGGCCTACGACGCCGGCGCCAAGGTACAACAGGTGCGGCGTCCCGGCGATCTGGGCTCTCACGCCCTCCGCAAGGCCGGGGCTGTCGGCGTCGTCGACGCGTGTGACCAGAAGGCCGGCGGCTGTCGAAACGATGAGGGCGGGCACTTGGCCTGCGAGGCCGTCACCGATGGTGAGGATGGCGAAGGTGTGCAGCGCATCGCCAAGGGCCATGTCGTGCTGCATCATGCCAATGAACGCGCCGCCTACCAGGTTGACGACCGTGATCAGAATGCCAGCGACGGCATCCCCTCGAACGAACTTGCTGGCGCCGGCCATCGCGCCGTAGAAATCGGCCTCGCGCGCGACCTCTGCACGTCGGGCACGCGCGACCTTTTCGTCGATGAGTCCGGCATTGAGCTCGGCATCGATGGCCATCTGCTTGCCTGGCATCGCGTCCAACGCGAAGCGGGCGGACACTTCCGCGACGCGCCCGGCACCCTTCGTGATGACGACGAAGTTGATCACGACCAGGATGGCAAAAACGACGATCCCGATCGCCGCATTGCCGCCAACGACGAATTGACCGAAGGCCTCGATGACCCGTCCGGCGGCGTGCGTCCCGTGGGCGCCGTCGCGGAGGATCACGCGCGTGCTCGCGACGTTCAGGCCCAATCGGACGAGTGTGGCGATGAGGAGAAGGGTGGGAAAGGTACTGAGTTCGACGGCGCGTCGCGCGGTCAGCGCCGCGAGAAAGAGCAGCAAGCTCGTGCCGAAGCTTGCGGCCAACAGCAAGTCGAGCACCCAGCCGGGCAGCGGCACCAACATGATGCCGATCAGGGCGAAAACGCCAGCGGCGAGGACGATGTCGATGCGGGAAGGGGACTGCGAGCGGGCCATCGCGCCCCATTCGGGCCCTACTGCGGAAAGTTGAGGGTCATTTTTATTCGCGGGTTGAGGTCAACTCCGGGAGCGGCGGTCCGATGGAGGCGCGGAGTCCCCATGGACCTCGTCTCTTTGCGTCGCATCGTTGAAGCTTCGGGCGATGGACAGGTCGGCGCGCTCAATCGCCTCAGTCACATGGTGGACCAAACGCCTGGATTTCGGGCCGTTCTGGTCCGGTATCTGGGGTCGATGCGCAACCGCGCGTTCGATGACGAGCGGTCTTTGGGGGCGATCGGTCCGGTCGTGACGGCGCAATTGGCCGTGCAGCAGATCGTCCGGATGCGTATCGAAACCGCACAGCTGCCGGGATTTGTCGCCCGCAAGCTCTGGCAGGACGTCCTGACCATGGGCTTGTTTTCGCGCGTTGCGGCCAGCCGCCTGGGAATTGCCGAAGACCTCGCCGCGACGACGGCGATGGCCGTGCACCTCGGAACCATCGAGTTGTTCCGCGACCGGCCCTACTACCTGTCCTGGCTGCGAGACGTTCGCTTGAAGCGCGGGGAGGAACGACGTCTGGCCGAGCGGGTCGTGTTTGGCCGGACACGCGGCGAGGCTTTCGGAGAGGTGGCCCGGAGGACGGGGTTGCCCAATGACGTGATTGCCGGCGTCGATGCCATCGCCGATGGCGAGCCCGATGAGGGCCTGCCCGACCTCCTTGACCACGCCGAGCACCTGGCGACCGTGCTCGCGCAAGGCGACGCCGCCGATCGACTCACGGGATGGGCCGCGAACACCGGGATGGCCTTTTCTTGGTCCGATCGCGCTGTACGGCTTGTTCTCGCCGACGTCCGCGATGTTTGGGGGCGATTCGCCACATCCGTGGGCGTCGCCGGGGTTCCAGAGCCGATCGGCCTGGGAGGAGAGTCACTTCCCGTCGATGGCCAGGAGGTCGCCGACCACGCCGCCACGCTCGAGCGCGAGGTGTTCCGTCTGCGCGAAGCCGTGGCGCAGGGTTGGGATGTGGACCCCATCACCCACCTTCCGACCCAACGCCGCTTCCTGCGCGAACTGGCCGACGCCGTCGAAGAGGCATTGCGTTTGCGGCGCGACCTATGGATCTTCGCGGTTGACCTCGACGGATTCACGGAGATCAACGGTCGCTTCGGCTTCGAAGCCGGGGACCGTGCGCTGGAGGCCGTAGGGGCCTCGTTGGCGTCGTTGTTGCCTGAGGGATGCCTCCTCGCCCGTGTCGGACCCGACTCGTTCACCATCGCGGTCCCGACCGACGGTCGCGGCGCGAAGGTCCTCGCACAACGCGTTCGCGTCGCGATCGAGGAATTGCGTCCGTCCCACGTGCCGGCGGGCCTTCGGCTTACGGCCTCGCTGCACGCCGTTCACCTCGAAGGGATGGAGCGTGGCCAACCCGCCACGGTCCTGTACCTCGCCGCCATGCGTGCCCTGGCCTCCAGGGAGCGCCGCGCTGCCAATCACATCGCCTGGACCCATTAAGGGAGGACGCTTGCCTCGGACGACGTTGGAACGAATGGCACGGGTAGCGGAGTCGCGGGAGCGCGACGCGCAACGGCAGATGTCGGAGGCCTTGTCTCAGGAACTGGCTGGCCAACGGACCCTCGCCGAACACGAGAAGGCGATGGCCCAAGCGCGAGCCATGACGTCGTTGGATGACGTCGACGATTTGCTTCGCTGCTACCAACACGCGCTTCGGGGAGAGACGGAGCGCCGTGCCCACGAGTCGACCCTCGTGAACCTGCGGCGCCTCGTGGACGAGCGTCGCGCCGCAGTGGTGGCGACGATGCGCGCGCGGCACATCGCGCGCAATGTGGCGGACCAAGCTGCCCGCGCGCTCGAACTCGAACGAGACCGCAAGGTGCAACGCGCCCTCGACGATGCATCGCAGCGCTCGAACCGCCCCAGGGAGGTCCAATGAAACTCGCCCGGTGGGCTGCATTTTTCGTCGTCATGGTCGGCCTTGGCGCGGCTGGCACGGCCTACGGTACTGGCGGGTCGCGCGGTCGGCCCACGGAAGCGCGCGCACTGGAGGATCTGGCCGATCGCCTGCACGATCGCGAGCGCTCCTTGGATCGGCGCGAGTCCACATTGTCGGGCCGTGCGGAGGACCTCGCCGAGGTCGAACGCCGCTTGGACGCGCGCTTGACGGAGCTGACGGCGCTTCGGGCCGAGTTGGATGCTCGCCTAGGCCAGCTTTCCGAACAGGAGGAGGCTCGGCGCACGGACCTCGTCCGCATGCTCGAGGCCGGCAAGCCGCGCGAGATGGCGCCCATGCTGGCCGCAATGGATGCGGCGCTCGCGGAGGACCTCGTCGACCGGATGAACCCCACGAAGGCAGGCCGCCTGTTGGCGGCCCTACCTCCGGATCGGGCGGCGGCCCTTGTCGAGGGCGACCGATGAACCTGCCGGTTCTCGCCTCCCTGGGACTGCCGGTAGGCACCATGCCATTCGGCGCGCGACCCCTCCCACCTGATGTCGGCGCGGCGCCGTTCGAGCCGTTCTCGGACCGCGTGGACAGGGCCCTGACGCGTCGGAAGCCTACGCCGCGCGCCGGCGCTGACGCGCAGGGCGAAGCGACCTCGCCCGCAGCGAGGGTCGCCGAGCCGATGGGGCTGCCGACGGCCAGTGAAATCGCGCCGCTGGCAGCTTGGTCTCTTCCCCCGGTGGACTCGGCCGATCCGCCCAAGGTGCCATCGACGGTCGCGGGCGACCTGCAGATCGAGTCGGCTGCTGTGCCCAGCCGGGTGCCTCACAGCCTCGCCGTGCGTCCGATCTCGATGGAATCGACTCCGTCCGAAGCGCTTGGCCATGACGAGGCAAGCGCGCCCAAAGGTCCATCATCGCGGACAACGCGAAACCTGGCAGAAAATCTGACGCGGTTGCCGACTCTTCCGGAGTCGGCAGCGCCTACGCACCAGACGCTCTCTCCGACCGCGCCGCCGGCGCCGGAGAGCTTGAGACGCACCGTCGAGCGGGAGACAGGCGCGGGCCACCCGTCCCTCGCCAATCCGGCCCGGGAGTTGGCGGCCGGGCCACGGACCGACGTTGGGGAGCCCGCGAAACCCGGGGTGCCGGCGACCCCTGCCCACGAGCCCACCGTTCCAGGCGCGGCAAGCCCGTTGGCGCCGCCAAGCGTCTGGAGCCTACCTGGGGACCTAGGGGCGATGTCCAGACCCGCAGAGCCAACCTTGTCCCGGGAACCGCCGCTTCGGCAATCGCCGCCGCAACACCTGTCCGCACTTGGCCTCGAACCCAGCGTTGTTCCCGAGCCCGCAGTCTCAAAGGCCAAGCACGACGGGTCGCAGCAACTGGACGCCCGCATCGTCCTCGACACGCTGGTCGGCGATCACGCTTCGACACCACTCGCCGCAACGATTGCGACCTTGGAACCCATCGCGGGCCCTTCGTTGGCACCCGCCTCTGCGCGCAACACACGGGTCTCCAAGGCCGTGCCAGGAGCGCCGCTCGCGGGTCCGGAGGTCGAGGCGTCGCCCGAGGCGTCCGAGGCCGACGCCACGTCCTTGGCATCCAACGAACCTGGAGTCGTGCCCGTCCCGCAAACGGAACCAGAGCGCGAAGCTCCCGTCGCCTCGCTCGACGCCGACGATTCTGTTTCGAACGGAGCTACGGATGCCGGCGGGCTTGGTTCCCTAGGAGTGTCGGGACCGTGGGCTCGCACGGAGCCAGCCGTGGCGCTGCCGCCCATCGTGGACGTGGGAACCCTGGCGCCGAACTTGTTGGAGCCTGCCGGCGTCACGTTGGACGAAGCCGACACGGGCGTGCCTGCGCTGCCGGACCAGGGCGCCGTGGTGGTCACCCACGAAGGCGTGAAGGTCGACATCGCCTGGCAGCCCGGCGCCGTCGATGTCGCGGTCCATGCCCCATCGTCGTGGGCGCCCAACCTGATGGCTGCGGAGACCCTCGTGCGTGAGGCCCTCGCCGAGGGGCGGACGCCGCTTCGAAGCTGGTCGACGCGCTCCGGCCTTCGGCCCTCCAGCGCCGAGCGCAGAGCCCGCCGCGGCGTCCTTTTCGAAACCCTTGCCTGAGGAGGCCCCATGGACCCCACGACACTGTTGCCGACCGTCGAAACCGGCGCCGCAGCGGCCACTCCAGAGCCCGGAAACGGCGAACTGGGTGAGGACGCATTTCTGCAACTGCTGACGGTTCAGCTTCAGAACCAGGATCCATCCAACCCCGTCAGTAACGAGGACTTCATTGCCCAATTGGCGCAGTTCTCGAGCCTCGAACAACTCGTGGCGATCCAGGGTTCGCTGGACATGGTGTACCTAGGCGTTGCGAGCGTGAACAACGCCACCATGTCGAGCTTGCTTGGCACGAACGTGGTCGCCCGGGGCGACCAGATTCACCTCCCCGAGGACGGCGATCTCACCCTTCATTTCGACGCCACGGCGCCTGCGACGTCGGGAACGGCCACCATCACGGACGAAGACGGATCCGTCATTGCGACGGTGGATTTGGGAAGCGTCGCCGAAGGCGAAGGGACCGTCGTTTGGGACGGCAAAGACGCGGACGGCGAGCGGGTGCCGGCGGGCGACTACACCGTTTCGTTCACCGGCCTTGCGGGTGACGGCAGTACGGTGTCCATCGACGCCCTCATGGTCGGACTCGTGGACAGTGTCGACTACAGCACGGGCGTCCCCAGGCCTTCTGTGGGCGGAGTGGACGTCGGGGTCGATGCCATCGTGCGTGTCGAAACGCCCTGAGCTTCAAGACACACCGACGCGTTCGGGATAGTCGCGGCCTACGGAGGTTGCATGTGGTGTCTTTGGTCGCGCTGGCCGCGCCACCGGAGCCCATCTTGGGCCCCTTGCCCACCGAAGAGTACATCCGTGACGTGAACGCGGCGGCACGTCGCACAAGTATCGGCATCACCAATGGGATGTGGGGCTCCGCGTGGGGTTCTGACGTGCACGTCGATGTTCCGTTTGGGCCACGCGTCGGCCAATTCTATGGCGCGCGAATTCGCGCGATCGTCGTGGACACGTCAGTGAATCCCGCAGTGGCCCCTGGCCTCGAGCTGTTCGGTCGCTCCCCGGTCATGATGGGCGTGCTCCGCATGTACGGCGGCGGCGGCGTCCACGTCTGGATCGACACGGTGACGGGCGACGTGCTCCCCGGCGGCGGTGGCCACATGGGGTTTGAAGGATTTGTTTCACCGAATATGGCGTTCTTGATGGAAATCGGCGGGCAGGGAAGCGATTTGGTGGGAATCGGCGGCGCCTCATTCCTCACTGGAATCCACTTCTACCTTTGAGGTGACGCGTGCAGGTTCGACTGTTCTACGCGACGAATCGGCGGCACCGCGGTCCTGACCGCTAGCGTCCGACGGGTACGGCGCCGACTTCAGCAAGGACGGAATGGAGAATCTAAGGGTCGGCCAAGTGACGCTTGAGCTCGACGACAGCGAGGTCGCATCCGCTCTCGCGTCAGACCTTGGCTCGGCGGGGCGGGGAAGCGGCGGAACGCTCGCCGAGCTGGCCACGGCCGCGATGAAGGACCGAGGCGCCTACGAGATCGTGGCCTACCCCGAGACGCCGACTCCGGACGGGTTGGTCACGCCGGGCTCGGAGGCCATGTTCAGGGACCTCCACAAGCTCATGTCCAGCAGCACGGACCTGATCACCATGATCCATGGCTACAACGTGACGTGGGCGGAGGCCGTTGGAACCGCGGTGGGCCTCCAGATTGCGTTGAACGGCAGCTCGGCTCGGGACAACACCCAACAGGTGGCAGTGCTGCTTCTCACATGGCCCTCGGACGGCCAGCTGACCCCCTGGATGTCCTACAAGTCCGACCGGGCCGACGCATTGTCATCGGGCGGCGCCATCGGCCGTGCCCTCCTGAAACTTCGCGACTTTCTGGGGGAGGTCAAGGCGCGGAAAATGGTGCCTTGCGGGCAGGACTTGCACTTGTTGTGTCATTCCATGGGGAATTATGTTCTACAGTGCGCGGTCGAGCGCCTCAGCGATCACACCCCTGCAACGGCCCTTCCGCGCTTGTTCGATCAGATCTGGATGTGCGCTCCCGACGTCGATGATGACGTCTTCGAAGAGGGGCAACCCCTGGCCCGCGTCCACCAAATCGCGCGTCAGGTAACGGTCTACCACAACCGGAGAGACAAGGCGCTCGTCATTTCCGACGTGACGAAGGGGAATCCCGACCGACTGGGTTCGGCCGGCTCGGCGCGCCCGGCTCTGCTTCACAGCAAGGTCGGCCAGGTCGATTGTGCCGAGGTCGCCGAGGGTCTTGTCGAACACAGCTACTACCTGGATGGGCATGTCCTCGACGACATCCGACTCTCGGTCGACGGTGTCGCCCTGAACGCAGAGAAACGTCGTCGACGGGTCGATCCCCACATCGGAAATGTCTGGCGTTTGTCGCCGTCCTAGCAGGCTGCTTGCAGGCTGCTGCAAAAACGCCATCCTGCTGCGCCCGCGGGGGCATCCCGCCCCGCGGCGTCACGGGGACCCCAGGCTCGGTCGCCGTACGCACGGTACGGCTTTCCTCGCCTTGCACCCCGTTCCTTGCGGGATCGGGCGCCCTCGCGCGCTCGCAACGGACGGCGCCGGTCATCACGCTCGCCGGCACGCCGGCGAGCGTTTCGCCCT
>SXGT01539160.1_pt1 | contig 119720 bp, 103 predicted proteins | sample 3176221 | NCBI WGS metagenome assembly SXGT01 (sample SAMN11356862, study PRJNA531348) | freshwater metagenome | isolation source: freshwater sample F1-120 | place: China: Fuxian Lake, Yuxi | collected 2017-12-25 | reverse complement strand
TTTCATCTGCTTCATCTAAAATAGCAAAACGCACATTGCTGAAGTTTACTCGTCTGCGATCAATCATATCACACAAACGTCCAGGAGTTGCAACAACAATTTGTGCACCTCTCTTAATATCGCGAGATTGATTGTCGATACTTGCACCACCATAAATGGCTACAATGTTTGCACCATCAATGTATTTGGTATAACTCTGTAAATCGCGGGTAATTTGCATACACAATTCACGTGTTGGGCAAATAATCACAGCTTGCGTATCACGCGAACTGAAATCTACTAAGTGTGTTAAAGGCAAACCAAATGCTGCCGTTTTACCAGTTCCTGTTTGGGCTAGAGCCACTAAATCGGTTGTACCGGTTAATAATACAGGAATTACTTTTTCCTGAATAGGAGTTGGATTTTCAAAACCCAATTCTGTTACAGCCTTAACAATAGCCTTGTTAAAGCCTAACGCTTCAAATTTGTTCATTAATTTTTTATTAAGTTAATTTATACAGTCGTCACTTACAAGGAAGTACATGTGAGTTGAATCCGACAACTGTTTTATAAGGAGCCCACCATCATTGGTTTCTGGGCTTTTTCGGCAATGTTCTACAGTCGTAAATTCGTCTCAGCAAAAATCCTATTTTGACTAAAACTTCGGCAAAGATAGTATAATTAATTGAATTGGAGCTTTTTTATTTTTATTTTCCGTAGAAGTCGAAAAACTTTTCATTTAAAATAAAAACTATCTTGTCGTAGGAACGAGTGCTGACAAGGGCTTGGTTCTGTTTAACTAAATAAGGAAACGGTTTTGATAACTGAACATAATTTTTATCTTTTATAATAAATGCATCCAATTGTGTAGTAGCACTTTCATCAAACTCTCCAATAAGGTAGTTATTACTGTTAAAGGAGGAGTCGATTTGCATATTCACATCAAAAATTAATCCTTTGTAATTTCCTTCTTTTACAGATGTAGAATGATTTGAATAGAAAAAATAAACTTTAGAAAATTTATATTCCTTCTTAAACGCCTCTATTATTTGTTTGTTGGTAACTTCTTGTGCTAGCCGAATTTCTTCTGCTTCTTTTACCATGCCTTTACTTTTTAAAGCAGTAATTTTTAATTCAGATGTTCTTAAGCGAACAAAAAGTGCTCCCGACTTAATTGTTGTAATATGTGTACGGGCTTTATCTCTTGTCTTTTGAGAGAAAGAAGATGTTGAGATTAAGAGAAGAAGGATAATTAAAATTTGTTTTTGTAATGCCATTTTAAAATGTCATTCCGCACTATCCTTCGACTACGCTCTGGACAGGCTAGGAATCTGTTAATTGTGTTTACTGCTTCTAACAAAGAGATCCCGTGTCGTGGCACGGGATGACGGTTTGTATTTTTTGTTTCCCTCCGTAACAAACCAAAACGATTCGTAATTCGAAAATTTCGTAACCTGTCTGCCGACAGGCAGGTTCGTAGTGAGTTTATAAAAAAAGCAGGCCTATAAGCCGGGTTCTGTCGAGTACTGAAACAAGTTCAGCACAAGCTCTATCATTTATCTAGATTTTACATCGCTGTAAAACTCAAGCAACCTACCCTCCGAATAGAGCGAGCCACTCTTAAGCTTCGGTTTATTTGGTCTTTCAACTCCCAAGGTTTACCCATTACAACTATTGCTAATCATAACCGTGAGCTCTTACCTCACATTTTCACCCTTTCCTTTCTTGCGTCAGGTGGTTATTTTCTGTGGCACTTGCTATTACTTATTGCTAAGTATCTTCCTGTTAGGAAGTGGGATGCTCTGTGTTGCCCGGACTTTCCTCTTCGTATTGCTACGAAGTGATAGAACGGCCTGCAGTGCAAAGATAGGTAAATAAGTGATGGGGTAATAAAGTGATTAAGTGATAAGTTAAAATGGGAATTCAATTTACTTCTATTACTTTATTACCTTATCACTCTATCACTACAAATGAACTTCCGTAGCTCCGTAACCATATTTTGCGTACGAACCATCATAATAACGCATCTCTTCGTTGTCAAGTAGTCTGCGTACTTCGTGTTTTAGTCTTCCGTTCCCTACTCCATGAATCACAATAAGTTTTCTAAAACGACCAGTGATAGCTTTGTCTAAGGCTTTTTGAAAATGTCGTAACTGTACGTTTATAATTTCTGCATTACTCATTCCTGAATAATTATCTAATAATTCTTCAATGTGTAAATTTATTTCCATTTCCAACATGCCATTGTTTTGTGCATGGGGCTTGGATTTTTTTGGTTTATCGGAGTGATGAATTTTCTGATTGAATAATTTAGATACGTCTATTTTTTCTTCTTCTTTCTCAGGAATGGGTTCAGGTTCTCTTATAGCTGCTTCAATCATCACCAATTCGGAAACAGCATAAGGAAACACAAAACCATCGTCAATCGTTACTTCTACCATCTTTTTATTAATGACTTTAGTAACAATTCCTCCGCCTTTTTCATTTAAAAAACTTACTTTATCTCCAATTCCAAAATTCATACTGCAAAAGTAGAAAAGATTCTCCTGCTTTTTTATTATATTTGTAATGGATGAAAACTAAACTACCTTTTGCCTTACTTATCATTTCAATTCCTTTGCTATTGGTCTATTGTGGCTGCACTAAAGACGTGCCTGCTACTTTATATAAAACACAAAATGTAATTATAGTTATAGTAGATGGTCCACGTTTAACTGAAACTTGGAATCATCCTACTCGTCAGTTTATTCCTCATCGTGCTTCTATGCTTTCAGAAGGAGTTTATTGTAGCAAATTTTATAATAATGGGACAACTTCTACAAATCCTGGCCATACTGCAATATGTACAGGTGTATATGAGAGTTTAAATAATGCAGGTGCCGAATATCCTACCTACCCTTCTATTTTTCAATATTGGTTAAAAACATTTCAGCGGCCAAAATCCGAAGCTTGGGTAATAGCTACTAAAGACAAATTGGAAGTATTATCAGATTGTAAAGATGTTAATTGGAAAGGAACATTTCGCCCTTCAACAGATTGTGGTAATTTAGGTTTAGGCACAGGTTATCGAGAAGACATCACAACATTTATTAGTGCAAGTACAAAACTTACTTCAAATCATATAAGACTCGCACTTATTAATTTTAAACAACCAGATGCTGCCGGTCATGCGAATGATTCAGCTGCTTATTTACAAGGTATTTTAGATACAGATAATTATATCTATCAATTCTGGCAACAATTGCAAAATGATAATTTTTATAAAGACAGAACAACATTAATTGTAACGAATGATCACGGCCGACATACTGCAGGGTATATAGATGGTTTTATTTCACATGGTGATGGTTGTGATGGTTGCCGCCACATTGAATTCTTTGCAATAGGTCCGGATTTTAAGCAAGATTATATTTCCACAACTCCTTATGAACAAACTGATATTTCAGTAACTATTGGTGAATTGATGGGATTTAGCATTCCAACTTCTAATGGGAAAGTGATGAAGGATATTTTTAAGAAGTAAACTTAAAGACTAGTTTATATTTATCTCCAAAGCCCCTTTATCCATAGTTGAGCAATACTCCTGATTAAGCTCCTCGCACTCTGCTTTCCATTGTTTAATCCTATATTCAGAATTGGAAGAATCGAAAATAATTGTTTTCACTCTAAATATGTTTCGAATATTTTCAATGCTCATTTTTTGGTTGTTTCCAACTATTAAATAATCCAAGTTCATCTTACTTGTCGAATTAATTTGAATTGCTTTATTTAAAACAAACAAACGCTTATCAAAAAAGCGGATAAAATTGTTTCTTACATATAAATTATTGTTTATGAAGTTATCAGAAATTATTTTTGATTCATTCATTCCTAAGTCCCACCAATTATGCTTTACATGAAATAACAATCGACTATCATTTTTTGCAAAAACAGAATCTGTCAATAAAATATTTTGCTTTGAATTTACAAAATCAATAGCTGTTGTTTTTGCAATATTATACACTACTATTTTCCTTTGATTAAACTGAATCTGTTGTTCTATAACCTGACTGATTAATATAACAACACAAAAGGATAAAGAGTAAATTAAGAAACTGTATTTGCGATTACTTAGATAGAATAGAAATAATATGATTAATCCGTACAACAACCATGTTTCTAAAACGGAAATTGAAATGCCTTGTAGTAATGAAAAAGGAAGCGATTCAATCCATTTTACTGAAGCATTTAAAAACCATATCAGCCAAGTAAATATAATTGCCAGGTATTTTACAAAAAGCGGAATAGTTGAAAAGGAAAACAATGCAATTCCTAGATATATAATTAATGTTGAAACAGGAATTACAATAAGATTTGAGAGAAGAAAATAATTAGGGAATTGATGGAAATAGTGTAATCCCAATGGAAATGTAGCAATTTGTGCTGCTATTGAAACAGCTGTTATCGTCCACACTTGGTCTAATAACCAATTATCAAGTTCAAACCATTCATAAATTTTTGGTTGTATATATACAATTCCGATAACCGCTAAATAAGATAATTGAAACCCTACCTCCATTATCAAATATGGATTTATAAGTAATAAAAACAATGCTGATGCTGCAAGTGTATTATAAATATTAGTATGCTTGTTCGTTGCTTTAGCAACAATGATAAAACTAAACATGGTTGCAGCTCTTAAAACAGAAGGCGATAAACCTGTAAGTGCGGCATAAAACCAAAGAAACAAAATCAACAAAACAGCTTTTATAATTCTTCCATTTTTATGTTTATCAAGAAAAACTAGTAACCAGCTAAAAACAATGTATACAATAGCTACATGTAAACCAGAAACGGATAAAACATGTAGTGCTCCTGTGCTGGAATACGCTGAAATAATATCCGCATCTAATTTGTCGGTATAACCTAACAACAATGCTGCTCCAACCGAAAGCTCATCACCTGTTAGTTTATTTTGTTTTAATACATCCAGTAAATAATTTCTTAAACCTATAGAAGATTTTAAAATAGCGTTCCCTGAATTTTGATTCAAACTTTTGCAATCATCACTATTCAAGTAAGCCTGATGGTAGATATGATGGAAAGACAAAAATCGTTTGTAATTGAATTCACCTGGATTTTGTGGTTTTACAACTTCTTTAAATTCTACGCTCAATAACAATTCATCGCCATACTTTAAGTCCAAGGCTGAAGAATCTGTTTTAAAATACACCAAAGCCTTTCCTGAACACTTTCTCCATCCTTTCGTTTCTTTAACAGCCAGCACTTCTATAATTGCTTTTAATGACTTTTCTTTTTCGATGTAAGAATCAGCTAAGCGCGCATACAGAATAGAATTTCCTAAATCGGAATTTGAAAAATGACTAATTGAAAATTTTTGTGTTTTATATATAGTTAATTGATATGCGAAAATAAAAAGCGAAATATTAATTAACACTCCAAACCAAAAGGATTTTCGGTAAGAAATATTAAGTTTTGGAATAAGGACGATTGCTGCAATAAGACAAAATAATATGGAACAATAGAAAAGTATATTGCTAATGTAAAAGGGTAAATAAACGGCAAAGAGGATTCCTAGTAAAAAAGGGATTAACAAACGAACTAATGGAGCCTGGTTCCAGACTTTCATAAAATGAATTTAATTGTTGGCTAAAATATAAAAACAATCAACGAATAAGCAAGTATACACGCTTATGTGCGTGTTTTTGGTCTACATAAAATTCATAACAATTTCACATCAGAATTATTTCCAAAATTCAATAATTATTATATATTTGTTATTAGATAAATAAGTGTTAAACCAAAACAATATTATTATGGAAAACTTACAGTATTATTATGATATGGTGGATAAGTGCATCAGCGATTTAGGTGTAGATCCAGCATTGTGTCGCGGAGAAAAAGCCGGACAGTGGAGTTTAAAAAAAGGGTCAGCATCAGTTTGGATTGATGTATGGCACATTGAAGCTGAAAATAGAGGTTATTTTCAAGTATTAGCACCTGTTATGGAAGTTCCTCCAAGTAACCAACAAGCGTTTTTTCAAGAATTATTGGAATTGAACTATACTTTATATGGTGTTGCGTTTGTAAAATTCCAAAACTGGATTTATGTTAAATTGATTCGTGAAGTAGACGGATTAGAGCAAAAAGAAGCAGCTGCAACAATTAACCGCGTTGGTTGGTATGCAGATGAATACGATGATAAATTAAAAGTGAAGTACGGAATGGTTGTTGGAGGAAGAGGATAGTCCTTTAATTCAGTTCAAAAAAACGTTCTATAAAATGTAGAACGTTTTTTATTTTTCTATGGGCAGGTTATTGTTTTCCCATTTTATGAACCCTCCAGACAAATCAATAATATGGGTGAATCCCCTTTTCTTCATATACTTAGAAGCCAAAGGACTGCGATGTTGCGTTTGGCAATACATAAAAATCAGCTTGTCTTTTGGTAATTTTTCGATACCTGTTTTAAACTCACTTCCAAAATAGCTGATGTTTATAGCATTTGCAATATGTCCTTTTCCGTATTCTTTAGGTGTTCGAACATCTACTAAAATAAAATCTTGACTTAAACTTAACTTTTTCTCAAAATCAGATACATTGAGCTCTTCGTAAGTAAAGGCAGATGTACTCTTCCAAGCATTGCATGAAACAAAAAGCAAACATGTAAAAAGTAACAGAGTGAATTGTTCTATTTTATGGCGCAACCTTTTCAATTAGCTTAACAACAGAGTCCTTGTGTTCTTTGATTGTTTTTTCAGTTGCTTCTTCATCTTTCTGAAATTCATTTTTTAAATCATTCAGTGATTGTTTAATTGCTGCAACTTTACTTTCTGCAACATGTTCAAAGTGCTCAGCAGTTTGAATATACTGATGTAATGAATCGTGAAGCATTTTTTTCTGTTTTGCATATTCATCTTTGGCTTCCATTTTACCAAGAGAAAGCTGTAATTGAAAATGATCTAGTTTGTTTAACCAACCATTAATCTTTTCATGAATTTTGTCGTTTATTGAAGTTTCCATAGTTTTTTTATTTCAAAAATAGTTCAACTATGAAACGAAGGTTATGATTCAAATCAAAGTACAAGGTGACTTTAATCAGTTAGGAGTGAATTACTACTTCCATCTGTATTTAAAACTTTCGTATTTGCCTTTTATGGCCATTACCAATTCAAATTGGGTAGCGTTTTTTATAAAGTCGTCATTTAAATTGAGGTATTTAATGAATGCATCAAATTCTTCATTTTTCAAATCTATCACATCGTATTTCACATATAAATGAAACAAATCTTTTAAAACATCACGCTTCAAATCTTCGTTTTCCCAATCTGCTACTTTCCGTTTTGATTTTTCGAACTTACTAAAACGCTCGTATAATGCAGTAATCGGACTTTCAAAAGCATTCGCTCCTGAAGTAGAATAAGATTTATCTACTCCTAATTTGTCAATGTCTTTTTGAATTTCACTTAAGCTTCTACTGGCAAACACATTCACTTCGCTTAATTCGAAGTGTAGTTTAGAGAGTGCTATTTCAAAATTTGTAACACCATTTTTTAGGGAATCTTTAAAACAGATGCTTCTTACTTTAAAACCTATTGCAGAAAAAACTATTGTATCAGTCGGGAAAATAGAAAGCGAAAACTTTCCTTCGGAATTTGCAAAGGAACCATTATTGGTTCTTTTGTTGATAATCATTAATCGTGTTAGCGGTAATTTGCTATTCTCCTTATCGTAAACTTTTCCGGTAATTGCTACTGCTGTTTGAGAATAAGTATCTGAAGAAAAAGACAGAGTAAAAAACAGAAGGAGTATGAAGTAGAAATTGTTTTTCATTCTTTCTCAAACGAATTTTAATTCGATTTATTATCAACTGCTTCTAGATCCAATACCTGTTCAGGTTCATCCTTAGTCTTTTTTTTTATCAATTTAGCCTTGGATTCCTCCCTCCTGATAAGTCGCTCAATATTCTTTTGATGCGTAATTAAAACCATTATCGCTATTAGAATAGAAAAAATAATGAGAGAAGGAACTGTGGTTTTGAAAACAACAATCACAATAACAGGAAAACAAATAGCAGAAATCATTGAACCGAGAGAAACATATCCTGAAATAATTAAAATCACAATAAAAATTGCCATACAAATCAGTGCTCCGTAAAGATGAACACCCAAAACAATTCCAAGAAGTGTTGCTATTCCTTTCCCACCTCTGAAAGAAGCAAATAGCGGGAATATGTGTCCGACCAAAGAAGCTATTCCTAAAACCAATTCTAAATTTATAAACTGGTTTCCTCCTACTGTGTAGGGACTAAAATAAGCGAGATTTACTGCTAAAAATCCTTTTAAAACATCAATTAACAAAACGGGTATTCCAGCTTTTTTTCCAAGCACTCTGAAAGTGTTGGTGGCTCCGGCATTTCCACTACCGTATTCACGCACATCAATTTTGTAAAAAAACTTACCAATCCAAACAGCAGTTGGGATAGAACCCAAAAGGTAGCCGCCTAAAAGCAATAAGATATTTGTACTATTTATCACTTTCTTCTTTTGTTTCAGTTTTGCGCAAGAATTGTGTTTTCTTTGCGGCAGTTGTTATATTGAAATTGTAGTTAGGTTCTTTTTTCTCTTTATCACCATCTTTTTGGCGTTTCTCAGGCTTTAATTCTTTAATAGCGGTATTGAACGCTTCATTTGATGAAACAGCTAACATCGTTCCTCTTGTATAGTTGAAGTAATACCAATTGTTAGCATCTAACTCTAAATAAATATTTAAAATATCTCCTCCACGTTTTTTGATTATCTCAATTCTACCATCAACATATTTATTTATTTGTGCTTTATTGATATTACTGATTCCTATTTTTCCATAAGAAGTATAAGAACGAGTTTCTTTGTTCCATTTCATTTTGATATCTGAGATAAACAAAGTTTTCTTTAATTCATCAGGAAACTTTTTGTATGAGCCGTAAAGGTTTAATTGAGAGATTAATTTATCTGCCAATTCTTTTCCCAACATCTCTCTCATTCCTTTTTCGAATACTGGTCGGCCGAAGTCTGTAGCTGTTAATTCTGTATTAGCAACAATTGCATCGCCCATTTTATCAATTGCACCATCATCAAAAAAGAAATTGAGTGTCATAATCATATCAAAAATGGTTGAATCTGGAATCAACAGATGTACAGCACTTCAAAACGACTCCACTTTTACCTGCCCAAAGTCTCCTCCGAAATTAATTTTCCCTTCACCATACATCTTACATTGTGCAGTATTTAAGCTTAAATAGTTTCCAGGTAAGGATCTTTCAACCAATTTTTCTTTGTTTGATATTCTGTATTCTCTAGCACTCTTATCAAAAAACAAAAATCCATCTGCAGGTAAAACATAATTATCCATTGCAGATTCTTTAGGTGATAAAAACGCAGAATAAAAATGCGTGGAATCGGTAGTTACCATCATTGATGCAGCAATAGGTTTTCCGAACATATCAACGGGCTCAGCTGAGATTGGAATGTAAATGCTATTCGGATTAATTTCTGATTCAAACTTAAACCAAGTTCTAGGAATGCTAGCACAATCGTGAGAAATGCGAGCAGATCCATCAAATACTAAGAAATTTGCGGTTGCTTTTAGTTTTACTTTCCCTTTATATTCGAAGTTCGGACTCAACCTGAATTTAGATGAATCAGGAATGTTTGTTTCTGCAAATGTTTGGAAGGTTGTATCAACACTAACATTACTGAAATAAAACGTTTGTTTGGTTTTAATTTCATCTATGTAATCATAAAAACCGGAGCCTTGATACTTTTTCTTTGCAAAAACATTTACAGTACAATTGTATAGGTTGTGATATTTTGTAATGGAGTTAGCTACAATCTTAGCATTTGTAAACGCACGCATTACAGCATCTCTATCAATAATAACATCACCTTTCTCAGGATAAATCCGCGCATCGGCAACGTTTATATATTTTACTTCTTTTGCAGTAATTACATATTTTTTCAAATCGTATTTTGCAGCAGGTGATTGAAAGCGTAGGGAATCTTGACTAGGATGGACAGAAATAAACTCAGGACCAACTAAATCCAAATCTTCGTTAGCAGCTTTCTTGACAGCATTTTTACTAGAACCTAACTCAATCTGACTATCATCCATGTACCATTTAAAGTTATCCATAAAACAGATGTATTGATTTACAGGAAACTTTACAACTGAACCTTTACCATTTGATGTAAATTCACCAATACGTTTATCAAAATCTATTTTTGCATTTACGTTATCAGTAGCAAAAGCATCTAAACCATTCGACTCTTCTAAAGCTTTCAAATTAAAATTTGCAGTATCCGAAACAAAAGAATTGAATTTGAATTTCACAAGTTTTGCATCCAGTTTCGCATTTGAAAAATCTGCTCTACCACTTCCGAAAAGTTGTGCAGGTGTCATGGATAATCGTCCGTCAAATTGTGCTTGTCCGTTATAATCTTGGAATTTTTTGTCTTTCGGATTCCAAACATTCATTACATCTTTTTTCGGCAGCCATAAAATCCGCGCATCTTCTCCATGTAATTGCGGAAATTCCGGTTTCGCTTTCTGTTCAGTCACATCATAGCTTTGTGCGATGCATCGAGTGGAATCGGGAAAGAATAAAAAATCTTTCGACTTGGCTATTGATGTCACATATTTTAATGTTCCATCGCCATGTAAACCTTGGTTACTTAATTTGATTGCTGCTGTATACGTTCCTTTCCCTCCATACATTGGATAACCATCAGGTGGCGATTGTGTAATAAATCCAAGCGAATAATCCTGTTGCAAGGTCAAGGATTCCTTAAAAGTCGGAAAGATACCTGCCGTTTCCATGGTTCCTTTAAATACCAATCCTTCATTCGAAAAATTATCCAAACTATCGATCGTGAATGGATCGAGTTTAAAATAAAATTCCTTTTTATTGTATTTGCCATTTTGAATCGACTTCTTATCATAATAAGCGTAGGATTCTTTGAAACTATTAAAAATAGGATATACTGGGAAAGGTTTACGCCCCGATTTATTGGCGGGATTATCTATTTCCAAATCTCCATTAATACTCTCAACAACAGTTCTTACTTTTAAAAGTGGATATTCTCCATAAGCATCAGGCTCTCTTGATCTAACCATAATACGTAATGAATCCACATTTTTTAAATCGATTTTAAATTTATCATAATTGAATGAAAACTCTTTTCCGAAAAAGTCGAAACGACCTGCATGAACAATTCCGGCAAAAGTAAAATCGCGATTTTTCTTTAGAATAATTTTTTGTTCGAAAGGATAAATCACCACATTTTGAGAGTCGCTCATATAAATTTGGCGAACACCCATAATGGTCATGTCATAATTTAAAAGGTTTACTGAGGCATTGCTGGCTCCTCTAACGGAAGAAGGAAACTGAATTACATCATAATCAATATGTGCTGCACGTGCTGCAATATAAGTGTGTAGTTTTTCATTCACTACTACTTCATCATCTTCAGGATCATAAGTAATGAAGCCTAATGTGGATAAACGAACTAAGCCCGGACGAATATCATTCAGTGAAAATTTTAAATATTTTGCATACTGTGCTCCATAAAATTCAGGAACATCACCATTTTTTCTCACGAAATCACGGATTTGAATCAAAGGATTCATTTGATCAATTCCTTGTAAACGCTCATATCTGTCAGTTCTGAAATAGTTTGACGATTCAAACATGGCATCTTCTTGTGAGTTTCCAACTAACATTCCCAAATTAATTTTAGGGTCGTCAATTTTCCAGGTTAACTCTTCAAAATACATATCTACTTTGTGGAAGGAATTTAAAAAAGGAGATTTAGAAACGCCATCTGTTGTTCTTATAAGTGATAGTTTTCTGTCATTCACTGTGAACTTCATATTCACACTTGGGTGAGTAATGGAGTCTTTATCAAAATAAAATTTTACATTACAGGATTCGCCTGTGAGTTTATCTTTTGTAATTCCTATCAGCTTTGCACCAATAATTAAAAATACTTTTCCTTCTCTTTTAAAAATCAATTTCGCATCTTCTTCTTTACTACCAGAACCCAATACTTTTGGTCCACGCTGCGTAAATCCTCCATCGTAATCAACATCTTTCGCAATGTTGGGAATTGGCATCCGTTTATTATAAGAATCAAATCGTGGATAAGAAATGTTTCCTTCTTTTTCAGATACAATTTTTTCTGTCAACTGTCCGATCAATGGTTTTTGAAAATAATTCTTATTATAAAAAACAACTGAATCGGCAACGAAGCCACTCGTTTTTAAAACAATCTGATATTTTTTTAATTCTGCCCAAACAACATTGTCTTCAAATCCTGCACGTTTCCAATTTACCTTCCCTCCTTCTCCAACAAAAACTCCTTTGTAAGGATAATACACGCCTTTTGTATTATAAACAATGCCCGTATCATTCTGATTGTTGGCTATACGCAAATTTAAACTTGGGAAAATTACTTTTGGAACACTATCGAATTCGAAAATATATTTATTGCTGTTTGCACTATATCTGATTACGGAAGAGTTGTAAAATGAATTAGTAGAAAAAAGATTGTCACTCATTTCTAAATAGTCAGAAAAGTTTTTAATTGCCTTCCCTCCTAATATTTTATTAATACATTCTTGCCAGGTAAGAAAATTGTCTTCACTATGGGTAGAATTTATAAAATTCATTACAGATGATAAATAGCTTTTGTATTCGGGCAGAATCCGTAATTTCTTTTTTATCATCAAATTGCAGGAACCTACAATTGATTTTTTTAATTTATCGTTACATTTTGGGCTGTTCCAAGCCAATGTAAATGCTTCAAGAAACTCTTTGATTTCTTTTTTATCCATGTTTGTTGCTTCAAACATGGTTTTTATTTCTCCTAAAAAAAGTAAAGGATCTTCTGAAAATTGCTTAATCGGATTTAGTTGAGCAAGAGAGGTTTCTGATATAAAAAATACCGATATAAAAAGTAGTACAAATTTTAATGTTCTCATTCGATTAATTCTAATTTGTAAAATGAAGTGCAGCCCACTGGTTGCTAGAATAGCTATCTTCATATTTTAAGCCAAGATTTTGAGCCTTGTCTTTCAATTCTGCTATATCCGTTTCAAAAAAACCACTCAACACCAAATTTCCGCCTTTTTCCAATGATTTTTTATACACTTTCATGTCCTTCAAAAGCACATTTTTATTAATGTTAGCTAATATCGTATTAAATATTTTTCCATCCAAAATTTGAGCATCTCCTTTATTCACAATCACATTGTTGATATTATTTTTAGAGAGATTCTCTAGTGTGTTTTCAAAGCTCCAATCGTTTATATCAATAGCATTTATTGGGTTTGCACCAATCATAGAAGCCACAATAGCTAAAACGCCTGTACCGCATCCCATGTCTAAAAGTGGCCTATTTTTAACATTTAATAACATTAAAATCCGGATCATAAGCTGGGTTGTATCGTGATGGCCAGTTCCAAACGACATCTTTGGCTCTATAATTACATCTAATAAAAAGCCCTGTTTTTTCTCATGAAATGGTGCTCGGATATGACATTGATTACCAATTTCAATAGGTTGAAAGCTACTCTCCCATTCTTTGTTCCAATTTTGCTGAGGAATTACTTTGGAGGAAAATTCTATTTTAAAAATGTCATTATAGTCGCTCAATGCTAATTTGGTTTCCTCTTCACTGTATTCTTCTTCTTGGATGTATGCATTAAATCCTGTTTCGGTTTCGGTGAAACTTTCAAACGCTAATTCAGAAAGTGCTGCAATTAAAACATCCGAACCTTCTAGTTTTGGTTCTACGGTAATTGATACTTCTATGTAGTTCATTTAGTATATTATTTATCAATTCTAAACACTTCGACTCCGCTCAGTGTGACAATATAGTTGTCAGTCTGAGCGGAGTCGAAGACTATTATTAACATTACTTTTTATATTAAAAAGAATTGGTAATGGCGGAAAAATCTGCAGATTTTAATGAAGCTCCACCAATTAATCCACCATCAATATCCGCGCAAGCAAAAAGTTCTTTTGCATTTTGTGCATTACAACTTCCTCCGTAAAGAATGGAGATATTGTCAGAAATTTCTTTTCCGTATTTTTTATTTATTTCTGTACGAATAAAATCATGTACTCCTTGTGCTTGATAACTAGTAGCTGTAACTCCAGTGCCAATTGCCCAAACCGGTTCGTAGGCAATTATTGTTTTTCCGAAATCAGGAGATGATAAATGAAACAAACCATCTTTTAGTTGTGCTCTAATTGCTTCTAAATGTGTTTTTGCATTGCGCTCGTCAATACTTTCTCCAATACAAAAAATAGGAATTAATCTTGCGGATAAAGCACGATTTAATTTCTGAATTAATATATCATTTGTTTCGTTCGCGTATAATCGTCTTTCGGAATGACCAATAATTACATAATTTGCTCCAGTTGAAGCAACCATTTCGGCTGAAACTTCACCAGTGTATGCCCCATTTTGTAAGTGATGGCAATCTTGAGCAGCAACTGCAAAATCAGTTCTTGATTTTATTTTTTCTGCAATAGCCGATAAATGAGTAAAAGGTGGTGCAATAATTTTTAATACTTCTGCTGAAGTTGATGCCGACAGAATCTCATCTGCCAGTTGTAACCCTTGAATAAGGGTTTTATTCATTTTCCAGTTTCCGGCTACAATCTTTCTTCTCATTCTGATTTGATTTTTAATTGAATCAATACTCAATTTTTTCTTTTCCTAAAAGTAATAAATCTTTTTCATGGAAATGCGACTACTGAACTCTTACACGCGGATCTAAAATTCCATAAACGATATCAACACCAATATTGATAATAACAAAAATCATAGCAAATATTAATGTGGCACCCATTACAACTGGTAAATCGTTTTTATTCAATGCATCAACCACTTCATAACCGATACCTTTCCAATTGAAAATAATTTCAACAAAAACGGCTCCTGCCATCAATCCAGCAAACCAACCTGAAATAGCTGTTATAACAGGATTCAATGCATTTTTTAGAGCGTGCTTAAATACTACGCGATAAAATCCTAATCCTTTTGCTGTTGCTGTTCTGATGTAGTCCTGAGAAAGCACATCTAATAATGAACTGCGGGTTAACTGAATAATAATTGCCAACGGGCGCAATCCTAAAGTAATAGTTGGAAGAATAAGGTTTTTTAAATCCAAATGTTCGTCTCCGAAATCATCAATGGAATAAAGTGAACCCACATTGTTCAAACCGGTATAATCACGTAAAACAAATCCAAAGAACCATGCAATTAGAAGTCCCATGAAGAAGGATGGTAAAGCCATTCCAAAGATGGCAAATATCAAGGAACTCTTATCGAACCAAGAATTCTTTTTTATTGCAGAAAATATTCCAAGCAAAATTCCAAATATTGCACCGAATGTAATAGAAGCAAAAGCTAGAATGGCTGTCTCAGGAAGCGTTTCTATGACAATGTCGGATACTTTTCTTTTTGTGATGTAGGACCTTCGCAAATAAGGATACTTGAGCACCATCACCTTGCTGCCAGCTGAAAATAATTTTACATAAGAAGAATATTTTTCTCTACTTAAATACAGGTAATGCTCTTTGTTAGCCGGGTCGTGAATTGAAAGTGGAGATAGGTCGTTCAGATACATTAAAAATTGAGTAGCCATTGGCTTGTCTCTTCCCAAATCTTTATTGATGGCATCAATGGAAGCTTGATCGGCACGCTGACCAAGCATCATACGCGCAGGATCGCCCGGCAAAACATTGAATAACAAAAACACCACAGTGATAACACCCAGCAATACTAGGAATCCGTAGAATAATCGTTTAATAATAAATTTTATCACAAGCCTATTTATTAAAATATTTTGCTTTCACATCGTTGTATGATGGAAATGAATGATAATGCCACATATCTACAACTGTTCCGCCTTTCAACATCATTAATCCTGGATTAGAACGAATCATTGTTTTTAAAACTGTTCCATCCGTATTGTAAAAAACTACATTTGTTTTTGTGTCAGCTTTAAATTTATCAATTGTTTCTTTTGTTGACGATGTTAATGCAATGAATGTTACACTATCTTGCTTACAAAGCGCTTCAAAATCATTAATCTTTCCAAATGCATCTTTATCAGCTTTGTCCAAATCGTAACAAATTAACAAGAAATTATAATTCGGATTTTCTATTATGTCTTGCGTATAATCAGATCCTTCTGCATTTGAAATGCTAAAATCTTTAATCTTAGGTTCAATTCCTTTTTTGGTTACTTCTGTTCTGCTTTCTACAAAGTCGTACTGAATATCCCAACCATCTGGCCATTTGTCAAACTCTTTTGTTTCGCCTGTTTTCTTATCCTTCAGCTTGTAAAAATACTTGAGTTCATCAGGAACACCTTTTGTTTGCTCGGGAATGTTTTTTCCAATAGCGTAAGGACGGAAATCAATAACTGGTAAATAATTGTAAGTGTACAAAGGAAATGCTGTAGATGCAATCAATACAAGTATTACTAAAAACCTTTCGAAACGTTCACCAACTAATGGATTGATATGTTGTTTGCCGATAAAAAGTAAAATAATTAAAACAAGTAGAATTAAATCTTTGTAAAACGATTGCCAAGGTGTAAGCGGAATAGCATCGCCAAAACAACCGCAACTCAAAACTTTTTGGAAATAGGCTGAATAAAAAGTAAGGAAAGTAAAAAACACAATCATCAGTAAGGACAACCAAAGCGTGAGTTTCATTCGTGCTCCCAATAATAAAGTAAATCCAAGAATAATTTCGAAGATGCAAATGAACATTGCCAGAGGCAAAGCAATAGGAACTAAAAAGTGAGTTCCGAAAACTTCGAAATACTCAACCAGTTTATATCCAAAACCTACAGCATCGTTGGCTTTGATGAATCCGGAAAATATGAATAACAAGCCTACAAATACCCGTGCTATGTTTGTTATTATTTTCATTTATTTTCTTTCTTTTTATTTTTTTAGTCCCTTCTTCTCGACTCCGCTCGAAGTGACGGGAACAAAACACTTCTTCTTAATACTGTCACTTCGAGCGGAGTCGAGAAGCGGCAGTAGGTAATTCATCAATTATTACTTTTCTTCTTCTATTTTAATAAGTGCGAAAATCGCATAGTTAATCATATCATGAAAGTTGGCATCCACTCCTTCCGAAATGATTGTTTCACCTTTGTTATCTTCAATTTGTTTTATTCTCAATAGTTTCATTAAAATCAAATCAGTTAATGAACTTACTCTCATATCGCGCCAAGCTTCACCGTAATCGTGGTTTTTGTTTTCCATCAAACTTCTCGCTTCGTTTGAATGTCTATCAAACAGCTTACTCACTTCATCGGATGGCAATTCCATGCGTTGGTCGTCCTTCAGTTCCAATTGAATAAGACCAATGATTGAATAGTTAATGATACCAATGTATTCGGAGCGCACATCTTCGTTTATTTTTTGAGTACCTTTATCCTCGATATTTCGGATGCGCTGTGCTTTGATGAAAATTTGGTCGGTGATGGAGCTGGTTCGAAGGATGCGCCAAGCGGTGCCGTAATCCTTCATCTTTTTAATAAAAATATCTTTGCAAGCTGAAATTGCAGAGTTATATTGAGTAAACGTTTTAGTCATAAACAAAAAGTTAGAGAATTGGAGAGTTGGAGAAATGGAGGTTTAAAAACCCAACATTCACTAATTCACTAATTCTACAAATCACTAATTAATAATGGCACAAGATACTGATTTTTCACAAAAAATAGAGCGGATTTTCGACCAAAGGTCTATTCCCTTGATTATGGGTATTTTAAATGTGACACCCGACTCGTTTTTTGATGGTGGAAAGTACTTACAGGAGCAGGATTGGTTGACACAAACAGGTAAAATGATTCAAGAAGGTGCTGATATTATTGACATTGGCGCTTGCTCTACCCGACCAGGTTCTCCGCAACCCACGCCAGATGAAGAATCTGAGCGATTAATAAAAGTGATAAAATCTGTAAGAAAAGCTTACCCAAAACTACTAATTTCGGTGGATACATATCGTGCAAGTATTGCTGAACAAGCTGTTAATGCTGGAGCAAATATTATAAATGATATTTCTGGTGGAACGCTGGATTCACAGATGTTTGAGACCGTTGCGAAATTAAAGGTTCCTTATGTATTAATGCACATTCAAGGAAACCCGCAAACTATGCAGCAAAACCCTGTTTATGCTGATGTTGTAAAAGAAGTGCATGCATATTTTGAGGAAAAACTCAATAAACTAAAGGATTTTGGAGTAAAACAAGTGATTTTAGATCCAGGATTCGGGTTTGGAAAAACAGTTGAACACAACTCACAATTGCTTAATAATCTTGAAAAATTTCAATCTTTTAATCTGCCGGTTTTGGTTGGCATTTCCAGAAAATCATTTGTTAATAAGTTGTTGAATATCAATAATAAAGATACAATTAACGCAACTAGTATATTAAATAAAAAAGCTGTGGAAAACGGAGCGAAAATGCTAAGAGTACACGATGTGAAAGAAGCGGTTGAAGTTGTGGATTCCTTACAATCTAGTCTTCGACTCCGCTCAGACTGACGATTGATGGCGTCACACTGAGCATTGTCACTTCAAACTGTCACCCTGAGCGTAGTCGAAGGGTTACTTACAATGCTGCTTTATCGCTTCTTCAGCGTCCGGACCATCAAACTTCAGTGCTGTATAAAAATCAATACAAAAATCTTTCATGCCTAAAGCTTGTTTTGCTTGTCCTAACATCATATAGCCATATCCATACTTTGGATTCAGCTTAACGGATTTAGATGCATCATCGTAGGCTTTTTGATATTGCTGTAATTCCAAAAACAAATATGAACGGTAACCAAACGCTCTGAAAAAATCAGGTTTTATTTGTAAAGATTTATTAAAATCAATTTCGGCTTCTTTATACTTTTTCATTTTACGATAAGATAGTCCGCGGTCAATGTATGGAACATGGTTTCCGGGATTTAATTCAATTCTCTTTGTGGAATACTCAATGGCTTTCTTAAAGTTATTCTGATCAAAGTATAACAAGCTTAAATTATCGTACAGTAAATCAATAGCTTGTTTATCAAGTGTTTTCGCTGCTAAATAAGATTTTTCAGCTACTATATAATCCTTTTCTGCATTTGCATAATCTTTCAGTTTATAATAACAATATCCTCTGTTAAGAAAATAATCTGCTTTTAAAACATTATTATTAATTAACTTAGAATATGCTTCAATAGCCGATTTATGCAATCCGCTGAATGCAAAAATGTCGGATAAATACTGTATTTTTTGAGTCTCTGTTCCTTTGCAAACTGAATCAGGTAATGTAAATGTTTTTTTATATCCCATACTGTTTGCTGTATCTCTGTCAGCACAAGCAGCATCAAACCTGTATAGAAAGAAATTAATCTTGCATCTAGCAGAATATGCCTGAGGAAATTTTCTATTTAGTGCTATCGATTTGTTTACAATCTCAAGTGCTTTTTCATACTTTTCGTTTTCTGCCAGAATAATACAAAAGTTATTATACAATTCAGCATTCTCAAATTTGTTTTCTATTGCTTTTGTATAATCCACTTCAGCAGCTTGATTGTTTTTCAATTGCTGATTCACAATTCCTTTCCAAAAATAATATTCTCCTTTAGGTTCTATACTTATAGCTTTTTCTAAAGGTGCTAAAGCGCTGTCTGTCTGCCCTATTCTATTATACAAAAGTCCTTTTTCGTAATGATAGTTTGCATTGTTCGGATTCAATTTCAAGGCTCTGTTTATTCCTGCTTTCGCATCTTCATATTTATAAAAAGTGTAATTGGCTTTTGAATAGCGCAACCAGTATTCTGAATCAACAGTATCTTTTGCATAATTTTCTTTCAGCTTTTTTAATGCAGTCATCGCATCAATCATTGAATATGTATTTATCAATGTATCTATGTCCTGATACTTTTTTGCTGTTTGAGCTTTTGAAAAAGTAACAGAAAATGATAAACTAATTATTAGTAAGGAAAATGCTTTCATTGTTTAATGTATTTCTCGTTTTATTACTTTAATATGAAAATCCCGATAGCTTTCATCTTTATGCGTGATTTCATCTTTTATTAATTCATGCAATTTAGGAAGCGCATGAAAAGGAATGGCAGGATAAGCATGGTGCTCTGCATGATAAGGCATATTCCACATAAGTACTTTTACAAATTTATTCGTTTTCATACTTCGTGTTTTTTTAAAAATATCTCCTTCATGAGGTAAACCATTGTGCTCAGAAGTAAGATAGGTTGTAAGTATGCAATGGCCTATAACTTGTCCGACAAGCAATCCCCAGAACCCAGCGTGTACATATGACGCGAGAAATACAATAGTTCCATATATTAAAAGAATATACCAACTCTCTATGGCTAATTTCAATCTCACTTCGGGACGAATAAAAGAAAAAAAAATCTTTCTGATAAATTCAGGCATTCCCAATGCGCCCCATAAAAGCATCAACACTTTAAAAATAAGAAGCGGTAATCCGGATATCCAAGCTAAATAAGATGGAATATTTCTTATTACAGATGGTAAAGGTTTGTTAGCAAATGAAATTTCAGGATCCATTCCTGGCTGATGCGTATAACGATGATGCGTAAAATGTAATTCACGAAAAGCTGTACAAGCATAAATATGTGCGATTCCTACCAAGCGTGCTGCAATTTGATTTAGTTGTTTTGATTTGAATGCTGTATTGTGAACGGTTTCGTGCTCACAGGCAAATGTACTGCAACACATTATTCCAAAAGCAAACTGTGAAAGAAGTATTTGCCAAATTGAACCCGACCAAAAAAGAACCACACAAACGCCTGTTCCCAAAAACAAAACATACATGACAACGAAATGAAGAATCGCAGGATTATCGTTTTTCTGCATCAACATTTTCAGTTGATCTTTTCCAAGTGTTTTGCTGGTATGAAAGTGTTCTTCCAAGATTTTCGTTATTTCAAATTATAAAGTTCTTCATACTTGATATATTCATCTCTACTAATTGCAAATACAGGAACACCATTTCCATCTTTCATTAAAGCAACAGTTTGTTTTTTGGGAATAGGAAAAGTAATTTGAAAAGCTCTGCCATCTGATAACTGAATTCCATAAGTAGAAACACCATTACTGATATTCACAGAATTTTGAGTGTAATTAAATGTTTCAACTTTTCCTGAACTGTCAGTTACCGAAAAGTTCTTAGCATCAAAGTTTAACTCAAACTGTGAATTTTGAGAATCTGTAGCCTTCCAAGAGCCCCGATACACATCTGAGCCGCTACAACTAACTAAAATTAAAGCTATAATTCCTAATAATGTAATACTTATTTTTTTCATGGTGTTTGCTCGCAGATATTTTTCATGGTTTTGATTTTTATTTAATTTTTTTTGCTTTTTTTACTTGTCTACTGTCGATTTTTTTAAGTGTCTACTCATTTTTAATGTGCATCAACAACATTCACTTCCTCAATTTCCTTTAAATGCAACTCAATATGTTTGTCGTGTGCTTTACTCCTGTATTTGCTTATAATCTCTAAAATGTCGTAATCTATGAAATTACTTTCACTGCCGTCAATTGTCAGTAAGCTATATTCGGGAACTTCGTCTAGGGTTTTTCTGAGTTTCACTTTATTTAAGAAAGTGACATTGCTGTTTAATTTTATATAATACGTTTCAATGCCTTCCAGTTCTGTTTTTGTGATTTTGTATTCTGCTTTAAAATTATTTTGAACGATAAAATAAACAGAGATTAAAAGTCCGATACTTACACCAATCAATAAGTCGGTGCATAGGATAACAATGATTGTAATTAAAAACGGGAGGAATTGTTTCCAGCCTAAACGCCACATGTTTAAGTATAGCTTGAACTTTGTAAGGTTATAACCAACAATAAGCAGAATGGCTGCAAGTGAAGCATAGGGGATTTTGTTTAAAATAAATGGGACAAGCAGCACAGCAAGAAGTAAAAATAATCCATGAGTAAAAGCGGAAAGTTTTGTATGTGCTCCGGCATCGATATTAGCAGCACCTCTTACTACAACTGCTGTCATTGGTATTGCACCCAATAAACCGCAAGTCATATTTCCTATTCCTTGTGCAACAAGTTCACGGTTAATTGGAGTAATACGGTTGCGCTTATCTAGTTTGTCAATTGCTTCAACACAAAGCAGAGTTTCTAATGTTGCGACCAATCCTATAATTATTCCGTATTTCCAAATATCTGCTGAAGCAAACAAATTAGAAAAATCAGGAAAGGAAACTGCTGAAAAAATATTTGAAGGGATATTAACTAATTGAGCTTGCTTGAGTGAAAAATCAGAACCTGTGTTTGTGAAAAAAATATTGAGAATGATTCCCATAACAACTACTAACAAGGGAGCTGGAATTACTTTTAATTTTTTAGCGAATGGTTGTTGCAAAATAGCAAGAACAATTAATGAAACAACTGCAATGAGAATTGGGCCGATAGTAATGTGATGATAAAAGTTTTGAATATTACCAAAAAAGCTATCTGTAGAAAATAAATTTAAAAATCCGCTGGTCCAAAAGTCCGGTTGGTCGTAGCCAAGTGCAATGGGAATTTGTTTTGAAATAAGGATGATACCAATTGCTGCTAACATTCCTTTGATGACGGATGATGGAAAATAGTTGGCAATTCCTCCGAGTTTTAAAAGCCCGAGCAGAAGCTGAAACAGTCCTGCAACCATAACAGCAAGTAAAAACACTCTGTAATCACCCAATGAAATGATGGCCGCTGCAACCAAAGTTGTTAAACCGGCAGCCGGACCCGAAACAGCAAGTTGAGAACCACTGATTAATGAAACAACTAATCCGCCAATGATACCTGATAAAAGTCCTGCATAAAGCGGTGCACCCGAAGCTAAAGCAATTCCTAAACAAAGAGGGAGAGCAACAAGAAAAACAGAAAGCCCCGCAGATAAATCGTGTTTAAGCCAAATTATGCGGTAATACTTTAATGTGCGTTTCATTTAATACAAAGATAAATAATTACGCTAACTTATAGAATGCTATTAATTACAAGCGAACGCCTAAGACTAAAATATCGTCAACCTGCTCCAGATTTCCTTTCCAATTATTAATCGTGTCTTCCAAAATTTTCTTTTGTTCATTCATCGGTTTGTTATGAATTGCAATTAACAATTGCTGCATCTGCAAATACTTGAATTTTTTTCCTTTTGGTCCACCAAACTGATCGGCATAACCATCGGTGAAAAGATAAACTATATCACCTTTTTCCAGCTTTATTGTGTGATTTGTAAAGGGTTTTTGATTAGGAAAATTTCCAATGGGCTGTTTGTCGCTTTTAATTTCCAAAAAGGAGCTGTCGTTTTTTACTATCCAAAGCGGATTATAAGCTCCTGCATAGTATAGTTCGTTTGTTTTTTGATTTAGAACACAAAAAGCAATGTCCATTCCGTCACGTATCGTTTGTTCGCGGGAATGTTGTCGTAAAGCAATGTTCAAATTCTTATTTAAAAAGTCGAGCGCTTGTGCCGGATTGTTTACTTCCCTATTGCTTAAGGATTGCCGTAATATATTAACTCCCAAAATGCTCATAAACGCACCGGGTACGCCATGCCCTGTACAATCAGCTGCTGCAAACCCAATTAGTTTTTCTTTTTCATTGGTGTTGATCGATTCAATAAAATAAAAATCACCGCTTACTATGTCTTTCGGTTTATATAAAACAAAAGAGTTGGATAATATGTTTTCTATTTCATTTTCTGTTGGAAGAATAGATTCCTGTATGCCTTTCGCATAATTTATACTGTCCAGAATATCTTTTTGCTTTTCTTCAATTATCTTTTTCTGTAATTCAGTTTCCTGGTTGTGAATTTCAATGGTCTGCTTTTGTTTTCGGGTAAGATGAAGCGAACGGTAAACGAAAAATAGAAAACCCAGTACCAGCAAAGCTCCTGCCACCAACAATGCAATTATTGTTTTTTGTTTTTCGCTCTGAGCTGCTGCAATAGCATTTTTTTTCTCGAACTCATAATTCATTTCTTTACGAGTAATGTCTTTATTTTTCTCTTGATTAAAAAGTGTGTCTTTTATCACAATTGCCTTTTTGTAATGCTCAAACGCCAATTCGTAGCGACTGGTTTTTTCATAAAGTTTTGTCAGAGAATTTTCGACTGCCAATTCACTGTTCAATGCTCCTATTTCTTTATTTAATTTCAATGCGTCCAGCAAATATTTTTCTGCTTCCGAATATTTTTCCATATCTGTATAAACAGATCCTATATTATCAAGGTCAGCAGCAATGCTTCTTTTATTTCCTAGTTCTTCTGCTATTTTCAATGCTCTGAAATAAAAGTCGAGTGCTTTGTTAAGCAAACTATCTCTCCCCTCCTGTTTTATCTTTAGAAACATTCCTTGAGAATAATAAGTTGTGCCTATGTTACACAAATGTTTGCTCTCACCATTTCTATTTCCAAGCTCTTGTGCTATTTTCAATGCCTTGAAAAAATAATCCAAAGCATTGGTGTAGTCGCCTTGCTGTAAATAAACAAGTGCAATATTTCCGGAATTGGTTTCCATATTGCCTTTGTTCCCCGACTCATCATCTAACTTTATTGTTCTCAAATAATAGTTAAGTGCTTTAGGAAAATCACCTTGTTCAAAATATACAAGACCAATATTTCCCAAACATTTGGATATGCCTATTTTATTATTGAGCTCTTCTTCAATTTTTAATGCTTTCAGGTTGTACTCAAGGTCATCAGAATAATTGCCTTTTACCCAATTACAAGTACCAAGCTGTACAAGTGAATTCACAATTCCTTTTTTCCATTCTGATTTTTCAGCAATAAGTAATGCTTGTTTACTAAGAACAATTGAAGTATCAGGATTCACATACATCAACTGTGAGGAAAGCGCATTCAAATGATTTACTTTATCTGTGTCTTCTATATCGCTTTTGAGTAAAGAAAGGAGAGAATCAATTTTTTTCTGTTGACAGAACGCAGGAAAATGACAACAAAATGTTAGCCAGAGAAGAATATATTTTATTGTTTGTGTCAAACTATTCGTTATTTAGTAGCTTTGAACCGACCTCACTTGTCCAGTTGTTATCATTTAAAATATATCTTTATAATAATTGATAAAGCTTGTATTATAGCAGAACTGCCAGCAAAAGATGCCGCAATTGCGCTCAACCGACTTTGCTGTCTTATCGAATTAGCTAAATTAATTAAATCTTGGCTGTATGCTTGTCCTGCATATGTCCCGCCAACGGGATTTCCACCCATAGGTTCCATGTCAGGTTTAACAACATGAATTGAAAACGATTCGGGTGTTTTAATAACAGCACTTTTAAACCAAAGAACTGCTGCAACGATTGCTGCCAAAGCTGTTAGAATGTCTAGTATATTTCCAAGTAAATTCATTATAGTCTGTAATTGGTTGTCTATTTTATTGCGTCTAAAGGTTTTGGACTTTGTAATGGTGTGCTTAGTGGTACTCCTCTTTCAGTAACACAAATGTCTAATTGTAAGGTGTGCATATAACTTGCCCACGTGACCAGCTATTTAGCCAAACACCTGTTACAATAGGTCATTCTCTCTCATAGGATATCGTTTGCGTCAACGGAAATACCAAGAGCTTTTAATTCTTTAACTAAGTCAAACTGCCATTTACCAGTCTTATCGAAAGGAACGAACAACACTCCACTATAGTCAGAAGGAATTTCAAAGTCGTTTTCTAGCTCATGTAATGCTAGTACTCTGTCTCGTCCTAATTTTCCTATAAAATATCCTAATTCAAAAATAACATTTTGTCTTGCCCTATATTTAGCCGTTTCTGGTTTCTCGTTTTTATTGTATGAAATGTCATCTGCTGAAAGTAGTACTACCGCAAAAGAAACTTCAGAATTGTCTGTGAATTTTTCAATGATAGTTTTTCCTTTGCTAGGTTGCTCATGTAATATTATTGGATTAAGTTTCAATTTTTCAATTGTCCTTGCAACAGCTAGTTTCATTTCTTCATTATGTCCGTGAACAATAAAAATATTGTTAGAAGTTGGTGTGGATTTGTCTGCTTGTTTTTTCGGTTCATTGATAATCGTATCTATTTGAAGGTCTTCTGCTATTACGTTTAGTAGATTTAGCAATTGCTTTTTGCCACTATTAAAATTGCTTTCAAATACACTATCAGGTGTTCCAGTACTCCAAATGCTAGGTGAATATCTAATATTTTTCAAAGACTTCAAGTAATGTGTATTGTCTCCAAATATTTTTCGCAACAACATTTCCGCTCTTTTTTCAACGGCATCACGTTGTCCATTGCGATATGCAATTTGTTCAGCTTGCTTTATTAAGTCTTGAATGAGTTGTATGTTTTTACTCATGAGTCGTCTTTAAATTGCCCTAACGTTATAAATACGAAACTTTGTCGCATATGAACCCAATTAGGGAAGGCATGCGAAGCTTTGTATTGTTTATCCAAATATACTCAAAAAAAATCCAGACACATTGGTCTGGATTTTCTATAATTTAAAATTTAATTATTTTATCACAGCAACTTTCTGCACATGATCTTTTTTGCCTGTTTTTATATTCAATTGATAAATACCAGCTGCAAAAACATCCGTATCAATTTTCAATGTATGTCTTCCTAAATTATTTTCTGTCATTGATTTTGAATAGATCAATTGTCCTATGCTGTTTGTCATTTCAATCACAACATCTTCAGCATTTAATAATTCATAAGAAACATTAATTACGTTGCTTGCAGGATTAGGGAATACACTTACAAATGCTACACTTGCATTTTCGTCAATACCTACAGAAGCTTGTTCGTACAAATAATAATCATCAATTGCTCCTTCTACTAAACTACCACCATTTAAATAAGCTCCGGTAATTAAACTATCGGAAGTCATAAAACGCATTTGAACTGCTGAGCCTAAAGGAACATAATCTGTAACTCTGAATGCAAATCGTCTCCAGCTCTTATCCGAAACTTGTGTTTCTTCAATTGGAATCCAAGTAATTCCATCGTTAGTAATTTGTGTAATCCAAAAATCTTGTCCAGGATTAGCACCTGAATTATTACTCCACCAACGGTAATACGTTAAGATAGGATTTGTATAAGTAGATAAATTATAAATCGGAGATTCCAATGTTGTTATACCTGCATCCACATCGTTTGTTCCAAGACCAGATGTTGTGCTTGGAGCATTTCCTGTAATAGCACACATACTTCCACCGGCAGTATTTTGTGAGTTAGGTTGAACAATAGTAGATGGCGTTCCTGGAGTTCCGTATGAACCTACCGGAACATCTACTAACCATTGTCCTGTTGTTGCATTATCAGAAGCAATTCCTTGTCCCCAAGCACCAAAGTTCACATCAAAATCTTCTTCCTGAATTAATGAAGCGCCATTTAAAATAAAATAAGGAATGTTTGCAGGGGTATCATCAGCACCAATTGGTCTAACAACACTTAATGTTCCAGTAGTTCCCATTAGTCCTAAATAGTAACCAATAACAGTTCCGTTTGGTTGTGCAGGAATTGTTGCAGAATAATTTATTCCACCTACGTTAGGCATTGGCATATTTGTCCAAGCACCTAAACGGTTTAATTTATAATACAATTGAACAGAAGATAAAGCCCAAGGATAAACAGCACTTACAGAAGCATTGATTGGAATTCCAGCTGTTGAAACAGAAGCCATAACAGGAACGTGTGTAATAACTGCGTTCGACAATAAAGTGATTCCATGCAAATCAAATGCATCTATAATGGCATTGTCGTTTGGTGTTCCGTTAGTGATATCATTATCTCCACCGTTTGTAGGTAAATCATCAATTGTTAATGCTTCAATTAAAATGTCAACATACACTTGACCTTCTGTACCATCCGGACCTGTAATTGTTGCATAAAAAGTTTCTTTAAATAAATCCATCATTTGCTGAAGATTTCCAAAATTCAAATTGGTATCCCACCAGCATCCTGCAATAATTTCTCCGTCAGCATGTACTTCACCAACTAAATCCTGAGGATAAACTTTTTTATTGATGTCGTATCTTCTAACAACAACAGTTGGGTCGGTATCATCAAAACCAATTCCTAAAATAGGACTAGCAGTAATTCCTAATGCCCAAATATCAGCATAACCTTCTCCCATTCCACCGTTATTGAATGAAGCACCTTGGTCGGTATAAAACTTATCGTTAATTCCGTGTCCGTACTCGTGATAAACAACATCTCCAACTTGTGCTAATGAATTACATCCTCCACCGGCAGCATAAAAATTAATAGATGTTCCGTTGTAATAAGCATTACAAGTTCCAGTTTCATCTACGTTTGTAGGCAATGGATTGTCCATATCGGTAAATGCTGGGAACTTTGTTTTCATATAATCGTGCACAATGTTCACGTGATAGTATGCAGACAATTCACGGATGTTTGCATCCGCATCAAAAGAATAAATGTTTGTTCCCGGATTTGCAGTTGCAGTGAAAGAAGGCGTTACACCACCTGTTTCTACTTTTGACCACAAACCTTCTAATGAAAAAGTTACACTCACAGGAGTAACACTTGATAAACCAATATATCCTGCAGCATCGGTATTATAAGTTGATGCACCTTGAGTCATTTGCATATTTACTAAAGGCTTTACTTGACTAGGATCATAAGGATTTGTTGGATAAACGGTTCCGTTGATAGTAATGTCAGTTGCGGCAGCAGGAGTTGGTGCCAGTTTAGCTTTAGGATCGAAGTGTAATACTTGATTTGTGCGTGATAATACTTCACCAGTATTTGCATCAACTAAAGTTAAATATTTTGCTGGAACACCAACTGCATCCATTGTTTCAATAGTTGCTTCGTAAACCAAGTGATAAATATTTTTCTTGAATTCAGGAACTGGTAAAATAAATAATTCCGTTTTCACAGAAGTATTTACAACAGGATCAATGATTCCGGCTTTTGCAAAAGTGATTGCATCACTTCCAGAGATTGTCGGACTAGTTGAAATAGTAATATCGTTAAACACATCACAACCAAATGTAATAACGCTTCCCGCAGGAGTCATTTTTACATACAAATCGGCATACAATACTTTTAATCCGCCATGTATTTGATTAAAATGAACGTATTGAAAGTTTTCAGAATTACTTGTACCTCTGAAACTCAATTCAGAAACAGGAATATTGAAGCCAGTAAGTTTTGAATTAATGAAATTCATAGCTTTTGTTTGAGGATCCATTCCAAACACAGGAATAGGCTTACCAAAAGCACGATGAGGCTTTGCGTTTTCCTCATTAAAAATCACATACCATGTTCCGTTTGTAGAAACGAAATTTTGCCATTCAGCACTTTCGCGCAATGCTTGTTGAAAAGCAACATCCGGCAAACGTTTAGGATTCTTGATAAAACGAACATCATTTTTGTTAGCATTAGAAATGATTCCGCCTTCAGAAGCAAATAAGCCCAATGATATAAACATCATTAAAGCGATTGTGTAATTTTTAATTGTCATGTAGCGCTATGATTTAGTGATTTAACTATAAAGAAAGGAAAAAAAACGCTAAAAGACAAATAAATTTATGAGAAAGAATTAGGAGTCGAGAAGCTAAGGACGGCAATACAACTTTTCGTTCGTCTACCCATTCGACTCCGCTCAGGGTGACGATGTGTGAACGAAACTTCTTATAGTAAATAATGATGGATTCGAATTCGCTGAGTGTAACGTTTTAAGGAGAAAACCCTTGTCCGTCACCCTGAGCGGAGTCGAATGGGTAAGGAAGAAAATCATCTAATCAAAACAACATGCCCTGTTGTATAAATAAAACGGTCGGCATTCTTGTATTGTAGTTTGTACACGTATACATCCTGCTCTACTTTTCGGGAATGAAATGTTCCATCCCATTGTTCGTTTATGTTGTTAGCAGTAAAAATTCTTTCGCCCCATTTATTAAAAATCATTAGTTCAAAGTCGCTGATGTTTTCACCAACCGCTCCGAAAGAATCATTTTTCCCATCACCATTTGGAGTAAATGAATTTGGAATAAACAATGTTCCTTCTGTAGTCACAACAGGAGGAATAATAGGTTGTCCGTTACAATTATCATTAAAAATTTCTATTGTGTCAAATTGTGAGCACGAACCTGTCACCTGCTCTACCCAATATGTTCCTGATGTATTTATTATTATAGAAGAAGTAATTTCTCCAGTATTCCACAAATAAGAACTTGCTCCTGCATTTGCATTTAAAGTAATCGTTTCTCCTATACACAAGGGCAAATTGTTTCCTAAGTTTAAAATAGGCATTGGATAAACTTCCACAAAATCGATATACATATATACAAAACTTGGAGCACCATTGTTTTGAAAACCTCCCAATGTCATGTATTGTTCACCACCACTTGCTGTATAAGTTCCGTTTATTTTTGTCCAGATTGTTGGATCAAAAGGAACAACACCTTGCACATGTGCCGACATTCCTGTTGTATAAGGATTGGTAGTAATTTCAGAAACAGAAAAACGTGCACCCAATGAAGGAGCAATAAAAGTAGTTTGATCACAAACAGAAACATAAAAAGAAACGCAATAAGTTGTTCCTGCAATCATCGATTGAGTTAATTGTACTTGCACATATTCCGAATTCATGGGTTGGCAATCAATTCCAATATATTTTGTTCCATCAAATGCAGGAATAGATGAAGGAGGAAAAAACACAGCAGTATTAAAACAAAGGTCGGCAGTATTCAAAGCTGCATGTGTAGGACCAGAATGATCTTTCCACTCGTTTAAGCAATCAATGTTCGGCATTCCTGGAAAACAACCCAAAGTATCTTCAAAGCTTGGATTCGGAACAAGATTTTGCCCTTTCATGTTAAAAGAAACTGCAATCAGAAATATGAAAATTATTACTCTCAGAGAAGCTCTTGCAATAACTGAAATTACAACGAATGATTTTTTCATAATTATTTTTTTACAAAATGTTATGATTCAAAATTACTATCTGAAAGAGATGAAGTAAAGAGATGAAAAACGGGAGGGATGGTACTTTTAAAGGGTGTAAATGAAAAAAACTAAATGGTTGTAAGTGTTTTTTTGATGGTTTGATATGCTTACCCATTCGACTCCGCTCAGGGTGATGCTGTGGGGTACAATTAATTTCTAACCGTCACACTGAGCAGAGTCGAAGTGTAAGGAAGAGAATCTCTATTGCTTAACAAATTTCTTTGTAATTATATTTTTACCTGTTTGCATGTTTAATACATACACACCGCTTTGCAAGTCAGAAATATCAATACTTTGGCTTTGTGCAAAAGTTTCAAACGAAATGACTTTAATTAGTTTACCTGTTATGTCTATAATTTCAATTGATTCAATTTTATTGTTTAAATCCAAGGTAGTAACAGTAACTTTTTCAGATGCAGGATTAGGAAAAACCATCCAACTATTTGAATTTGTATAAGGTTCAGCAATTGAAGCTGAAAGATTTTCTTGAATTAATAAACTAGATAAAAAAACTTGGTCACCATCGTTTGTTCCACTACTATTAGCGGCAACAAATGCACCATACAAAGTTACATTTCCACTTCCAGCTATTGGAGCAATCCAGTTAAACGTCCAAGTTTTACTTCCTGCTCCTGCTGTTCCTAAAAGCTTATGTGAAATATGTTGAGGAGAAAAACCTACTAATATTGTTTGAGAAGTATCAGTAACTATTATTGTCCCGTTCTGACTCCCTGTAGAATTTCTTGTTGAAACTTCAAATCCAAATTTATTGATTCCAGTAACAGAAATTGTTGCTGTGATTGTGTAAATGGCTCCAGGAATATATCCTGTAACTGGAACATTGCTAGTTATTATACCTAGTGATGTTTGAGGAGTTGCTGTGTGACAAAAGGTGCAATTAGCTTCGCCTGGTGCGCCAGATGCAATTGGCGGTCCATCAGAAAAACTATATGCTTCAAATGTCAAATCTGTTACGCAACTCGCTATAGCAACAATTGCTAAAATAGAGAATATGACTTTTTTGCAAAGATTCATTCAAAGAAGCATTAATTTTTGATAAACTTTTTCGTAATTCTGTTTTTATCTGTTTGTATGTTCAATACATACACACCGCTTTGCAAATCAGCGATATCAATACTTTGGCTTTGAGAAATAGTTTCATAGTTAAGCGATTTAATTAATTTTCCAGTAATGTCATATACTTCAAGAGATTTCATTTCAGCGTTAGCATCCAATGATTCGATAGTAATTCTATCTGTAGATGGATTTGGGTAAACATTCCAACTATCAGCAGTATTAACTACGTCCATAATTCCTGCAGATAAGTTTTCTTGAATCAATAAGCTTGTTAAAAAAACTTGGTCACCTGAATTTGTTCCGTTTCCGTTAGCAGCTATAAAAGCTCCATACATAATTGCATTTCCTGTTCCTGCAACTGGTGCAATCCAATTGAAAGTCCATGTTCTTGATCCTATTCCAGAAGTTCCCGCTAATTTATGAGTAATGTATTTTCCTGTTGTTCCCAATAATTTTGTATTTATTGCATCGGTTGCAACTAATGTTCCTTTTTGAGCAGAAGTTGTTCCTTGAGGAGAAACCTCAAATCCAAACTTATTTATTCCAGCGGCAGTTATAGTTGCAGTAATTGTATATGTTGTTCCAGGGATATATCCTGTAACAGGAACGTTACTGGTAATTGAGCCCCCTGAAGATGCTGTTCCGGCATGACAACCAGTACAGTTGGATGCATCTCCCGGAGAACCTGTTTTTCCAGATGGCGCTCCACCTGCATTACTATGAGCAGTTGATGTAAAGTCGCTAATACAAATTGTTCCAATTGCGATTGCTAATACGGAAACGAAGGTTTTTTTATAAATGTTCATAGTATTGATTTTAATTACAAGACAAAATTATGGAATACTTATAGTATAGTAAATGGACAAAAAATGCTAATGCTGGTACTTTTCACGGATTTCTTTGCGAAAGCCTTCCGGAGAAAGGTTTGTATTGGCTTTGAAGAATCGGCTAAAGTAGGAAGGATCGTTGAAATTTAGTTCGTAAGCAAGTTCTTTTGCAGTTATAGAAGAATGTAACAATCTTCTCTTTGCTTCAAGTATCAATCGTTCATGAATAATGTCTCCCGCGGTTTTGCCTGTCACTTTTTTAATTGTTTCACTCAAATGGTTGGGAGTTACATTTAACAATTCGGCATATTCGTTTACTTTATGGAATTTAATAAAGTGCTCTTCTACCAAATTGTTGAATTTTTGCAATAGTTGCTGAGATGTACTGTCTGTCCGCTTATATTCCGATGTTTCAGTGATGATTGTTTTACTTTTCAATAAAAAAATGGATATATAAGAACCTAAAATGTTTTCTTTATAAGTATTGTTTTTTCCATACTCTCCAATCATCATTAAAAGCATGTTTTCTAAATCCGCATACATTTCCTTGTCAGGATTTAAAATAGGAGAAACACTTTTATTAAATACTGGAAAATCGTTGAATATATATTTATCAGCACTGTTCAGAATAACAATTTCTTTTGAAAATAGGATAACATAACCACTTGTACCATCAATTGAGTTAAGTGAATGTACTTGTCCTTCCGAAACAAAATGCAAACTATTATCTTCAATCGGATAATAATTAAAATCAATCATGTGTTCGCCACCACCTTTTTTAAACAAAAACACTTGAAAGCAATTATGCCTGTGAGCATCATCCATTCCATGTCCGCCAGTGAAATTAAGTCTTGCAACCTTGCAAGGCATTACATTGGCTTGAATTAATTTATGTGAAGGAATTTCGTTTGGCATGATTACAAAGTTATTTTTAATCCATCGTAAGCAATTTTAATATTTTCAGGCAATTCTTTTTGCACTTCTGCATGTAATCCTAACTGATGGCTAATATGTGTAAAATAAGCTTTTTCAGGCTTTAATTCATTAACCAAATCAATCGCTTCCTGCAATGTAAAATGAGAAATATGCGGCTCTCTTCTCAGTGCATTCAACACCAATACTTTTGAATTTTTTATTTTCTCTTTTTCTGTATCAGAAATATAATTTGCATCAGTGATATAAGAGAAATCACCAATTCTGAATCCAAATACAGGTAATTTATAATGCATCACTTCTACAGGTAAAATATCAACTCCTTCTATCGATAATTTTTTATTTTCGATTAAATGTAAATTAATTTCTGGTATTCCGGGATATTTTGAATCACTAAAAATATATGGATATTCCCTTCTAATAGCCTCTTGAACACGGGCTGAAGCATACACTTCCATCTTCTTTTTATTCACAAAATTAAAAGCTCTTATATCATCAAATCCGGCAGTATGATCTTTGTGTTCATGCGTAAAAATAATCGCATCCATTTGTTTTACATTTTCGCGAAGCATTTGTTGACGGAAATCCGGACCTGTATCAATAACAAACGTTTTATTATTTGTTTCTATCAAAATAGAAGTGCGTAAACGTTTATCGTGAGAATCAGTTGATGCACATACATTACAAGGGCATGCAATAATTGGCACACCTTGAGAAGTTCCCGTTCCTAAAAAAGTGATCTGCACTATTCTATATAATTAATAAACAAAATATGTTTTTCGAAATGCTAAGTTAATCATAAAAAAACTTATTTTTTGTAATAAATTTCTGTAAGTTTAAACCGAATTATAAATTTAATTATGGGTGTTTGGAATTTTATTTCAGAAATGGGCGTCCGTTCTGAGTATGATGACAAGTTTGTAAAGAGAATACGATTAACTAATCAATTTGGATTTGTTGGTTTTTTGATCTTCTTATTAAGCGGATTTAGCTATTATTTCATTGGTGATATTTTTTCTTTTATCATAACCGAATCGTTTGCGCTTTTTTGCCTTACCGTTTTCCCTTTTAACAAGTATGGATATCATAAATTCGCAACGTCTTTTACTTTAATTTCTTCTGGAACGGCACTCTTTTTTTTCGACTCCTATTCTGGCTTAGCGTCAGGAACGTATCTTTTTCATTTCCCTTTAGCTTTTGCAATTGCGTTTGTATTTGATTACAAAGAAAAAAAAGCAATGCTATTCCATTTTTTGCTTCCACTTATTTTATTAGGAGTAAATTTTGCAACAAACCGTGAATTGTTCGCCAGCACTTTTTTAACAAAAGAACAACAAGCAATTATTTTTATTGCCAATCTTTTTTTATGTATTACTTCAATTAGTCTTTTCATGTATTTAGCCCTATCAAATAGCAGGAAAGAAAATGAAGTATATGAAAAACGTCTAAGAGAAAGAAAAGCATCAGAAGAAGCTATTAAGTCTGCTTTACAAGAAAAAGAGCTATTGCTAGCTGAAATTCATCACAGAGTAAAAAACAATCTGGCAGTTATTGCAAGTCTATTCAATTTACAGATTTCTACTATTGTAAATGGAGAAGCTAAAGCGATATTAACTGATAGCAAAAATAGAGTTAAATCAATGGCCTTGATTCATGATAGTTTATATAGAAGTGAAAAACTATCTGAAATTGATTTTGCAAAATACACAAAAGAACTAATTAATGAAATTCATTATTCTTATCCTGTTTTAGCAAATAGCGTTAAAATCAATAGATCTATTTCAAATATCACATTAAATGTAAATAATGCGATTCCATGTGGACTGATATTAAACGAATTACTTACTAATTGTTTCAAACATGCATTTATAGGAAGAGAAAAGGGAAATATCGACATTCATTTTTCAGAAGAAAATGATATTGTTAAGTTAAAAGTGAAAGATGATGGCGTAGGATTAAAAGAGAATTACAATAAATCGGATTCATTGGGAATGGTTGTTATCAATTCACTTTGTGACCAATTGGACGCAAAATGTACATTTCAGGTAGAAAACGGAACAAGTTTTGAAATGAAATTCAAACAAACTCAACCAAAATAAAAAGTCCAAGTGATAAATACCTGGACTTCTAAATCAAATTCAATTCTATTTAATTATTTACAGGAACTTTCACTCCGTATATTTCTTTCAAAGCATTTACTGCAACATCTACTTCTGCTTTTGTATTGTTTTTACAAAAAGAAAAACGTACAGATGGACGAGTAACATCAGCTCCAATTCCACGCAATACGTGTGAACCAACATCGCTTCCGGAAGTGCAAGCACTTCCACCAGATGCAGAAATTCCTTTTATGTCTAAATCAAACAATAACATTTCGGCTTTATCTGTATGTGGTAAACGAACGTTTAAAACCGTATACAGGCAATTTTCCATACAAGACCCATTGAACTCTACTCCTGGAATACTTGCTTTTAATTGCTCAACGAAATAACTTTTCAGCTCCATAATATGTTTTTGGTGTTCATGCAAATCACGCATTGCCACTTCCATTGCTTTTCCTAAACCTATAATTCCATAAAGATTTTCTGTTCCACCACGCATATTACGTTCTTGTGCTCCTCCGTATATCAATGGATTGATCTTTATTTTGCTGTTTACATATAAAAATCCAACTCCTTTCGGTCCGTGAAACTTATGTGCAGCACATGTTATAAAATGAACATTAATTTTTTGCAAATCCATTTCATAGTGACCCATTGTTTGAACAGTATCGGAATGAAAAATGGCATCGTACTTAGCACAAATTTCCCCAACTTTTTCCAATGAAATCATATTCCCAATTTCATTATTTGCATGCATTAATGAAACCAAGGTTCTTTCATTTTCACTTAGCAATTGGTCGAGGTGATTTAAGTCTATATGTCCGTTTGGAGTAATGTTTACAAAACTCAATTTTATTTTGCCTTCGTGCTCCAATGTTTCCAATGTATGTAAAACAGCATGATGCTCAATTTTACTAGTAATTGCATGCTTAATTTCTAAATCATGAACACTGCAACGAATCGCCATATTGTCTGCTTCAGTACCTCCTGAAGTAAAAAATATTTCGGATGGTGATGCATTCAAAGTTTTTGCTACAATTTTTCTTGATCCTTCAATGGCTGCTCTTGTCTTTCTTCCATATGAATGAATAGAAGAAGGATTCCCGAAATGCTCAGTCATATATGGCAACATAGCATCCAGCACTTCTTTATCCAGAGCAGTTGTAGCAGCGTTATCTAAATAAATTTTCATCTTTAAACAATTACTTAAATTTATAAAAAACTCTTTTGGTGCGGATATCGAACCTTTACGAATTTTACGAATCTGTGTTTTCTAATTTTTTATTGCATTTCGATTCGTAATATTCGTTTTTGTTCTTTATCTATACAAAATGCTAAAGTATAATTTCGTAGGCAAATCATCAAGCAGTAATTTGCTGCATTTTTATGAATTCACGGATATCTGCCATTATTTTTTTAGCCAAATTATCCGCAGTTGTTTCACTTTCACTTTCCGAATATATTCTGATAATTGCTTCAGTATTTGATCTTCTCAAATGTACCCACTCTTTATCAAATTCTATTTTCACACCATCAATTGTATTGATAGGCTGCTTTTTATATTTTTCCTGAATGCTTTCTAAAATAGCATCGACATTAATTTCAGGAGTCAATTCAATTTTATTTTTAGAAATATGATAATTAGGATAAGTAGAACGTAACATCGAACAACTCTTTCCATATTTCGCTAAATGCGATAAAAACAAAGCAATTCCAACCAATGCATCTCTTCCGTAATGTAACTCAGGTAAAATAATTCCACCATTTCCTTCTCCTCCTATTATTGCATTTGTTTCTTTCATCATTTTTACCACATTCACTTCTCCAACTGCTGATGCGCTGTATTTCCCATTGTGTTTTTCTGTAACATCGCGCAAAGCACGTGTAGATGAAAGATTGGAAACTGTATTTCCTTTTTTGCTGGATGCTTTTTCAGAGGGACTACGTTTATTCAAAACATATTCTGCACAGGCAACCAAAGTATATTCTTCACCAAACATTTCACCATCTTCACAAACCAAAGCCAAACGATCAACATCCGGATCAACCACAATTCCTAAATCTGCTCCTTCTTTTTTAACAGCTTTTGCAATGTCTCTTAAATTTTCAGGTAGTGGTTCCGGGTTGTGAGGAAATTCACCTGTTGGGTCGCAATACAATTCAATTACTTCTTTAACTCCTAATGCACTTAACAGTTGTGGCAATACAATTCCGCCAGTTGAATTCACACAATCAATTACCACTTTAAAATCTGCTTTTTTAATTGCTTCTAGATCAACCAAAGAAAGCGCAAGAATTTTATCAATATGCTTTTTAAAATAAGTATCGTTTTTAGTTACTTTTCCTAAGGCATTTACTTCAACAAAAGTATATTTCTCTTTATCTGCAATTTCCAATACTTCTGCGCCATCCTGCTCATTAATAAATTCACCTTTTGAATTCAATAATTTAAGAGCATTCCATTGTTTTGGATTATGACTAGCAGTTAAAATAATTCCACCATCTGCATTTTCTTCCGGAACAGCAATTTCAACAGTTGGAGTGGTTGATAATCCCACATCCACCACATCCACACCCATTCCTTGCAAAGTTCCCAAAACCAAGTTGTTTACCATTTCACCCGAAATACGGGCATCACGGCCAACTACAATCTTAATTTTTTTCTTTTTTGCACTTTTGGCAATGAAAGTCGCAAATGCAGCTGTGAATTTCACAACATCAATCGGACTCAGCCCTTCGCCTGGTTTCCCCCCAATTGTCCCCCTTATTCCTGAAATCGATTTAATTAATGTCATACTATTGATTATCTAATTTTTAAGGGCACAAAGATACGGGTTTACGTATTGATTTTAAAGAATTAATTCTAAACAATCAACCGATTATGGTTGAAAACTATAGTTCATTTTTGAGCATTTTTTAGTACTTTCGCTTTAATTTTAAAAATAGTCGGAATTTCAGACTATTTAGTGCAAATATTTAAATTTCTGATTGATGAGTGAAGATTTTGGAGAAAACGAAAACAAAGGGGCTCAATATCTTTTAATATTGGTTGACCGCTTTGAGGAAATGATTAATAATAACAAGCAATACTTTTTTGATGCCGAGGAGTTAGAGGAAATTATTGATTATTATTTTGAAAAAAACAATTCTAAAAGAGCATTGTCGGCCATCGACTTTGCAATAGGTCAATATCCCTTTTCAACTGTATTTTTGTTGAGAAAAGCACAAATTTACGCTGCTACAAATCAAAGCCAAAAAGCCTTAGAAATACTTTCTTATGTAGAAAGCATGGAGCCTTCAAATACGGAATTGTATATGACTAAAGGTTCTATTTATAGCCAAATGGGCTTAACCGATCAAGCAATTGAGAATTTCAAAAAAGCAGCAGAAAATGCTGAAGATATTGATGAAATTTATTTGGCAATGGCTTTTGAATTTGAGAATACAGCCAAATTTGATGATGCCATTTTCTATTTAAAAAAGGCGATTGCTGCTAATCCGGAGAATGAAGTGGCACTTTATGAATTAGCCTTTTGTTATGAGTTAAACGGACAATCAGAAGAAAGCGTAAAATACTATTCTGATTTTGTAGATAAGCACCCATATACTTCAACAGCTTGGTTCAATCTAGGCGTTTCTTACAATCGCATGGGAATGTATGAAAAAGCGATTGATGCTTACGATTACTCCATTGCTATTCAAGATGATTTTGCTTCTGCATACTTTAATAAAGCAAATTCATTAGCAAACTTAAATCGTTTGGATGAAGCAATTGCTGTTTATAAAGACACGTTAAAGGTAGAAGATCCTGATGCAATTACTTTTTACTACATAGGCGAATGTTATGAAAAGAAAGAGGATTTTGACCATGCATTGGTTTATTACAACAAAGCTATTAAGTTAAATCCTCAGTTAGCTGATGCCTGGTTAGGAATTGCAATTGTTTTGGATGCACAAGACAAAACTAGTGAAGGTTTGCATTATGCTAAAAAAGCGGTTGAAATTGACAAAACAAATTCTGAATTCTGGTATATCTATGGCGAACTTCAACAAAAGATGCAATTTTATGAAGATGCTGAATTGTCTTTCAAAAAAGTAATTGAATTAGATCCTGACAACGCTGAAATTTGGTTAGATTATGCTAACTTGTTATTTGAACAAGAAAACAAGAATGGCTCATTGGAAGTATTAGCAGAAGGAATAAAACATCATCCACAAAATGCAGAATTGCATTACCGTATTTCTGCGTGTTTAATGAGCATTGGACAAAAACAAGAAGCATTGAGTTTTTTGCAAAGTGCATTAAAATTAAATTACGAAAAGCATAACGAACTGTTTGAGTATATTCCTCAATTGAAAGAGAATACAAGTATTACTGATTTGATTGAATCGTATAAGAAGTAGACAATTAATCAGTAGGCAGTTGGCAATTAAAAAAAAGAGGAGTCACTTCGAGCGGAGTCGAGAAGCGATAATATATGAACAGCAAGAATAAATTTATAAAAAAGTTAATATGAATTTTCATTTACCACATATACCTGAACGTCAAGCAAAACCTCGAAATAAAGGCTTAACAATGATGATGGATAAAGGCTTGAGCGTTCGTCAGGCAGAAGATTTTTTATCTGTCAGCGAAAATTTAACGGATATCATCAAACTTGGATTTGGAACCTCTTTCGTTACTCCCAATTTAGAACAAAAAATAAAATTATATCTTGAAGCTGGGATGAAAGTTTACGTTGGAGGAACTTTGTTTGAAGCGTTTATTGTGCGAAATATGTTTGATGATTACATGAAGCTGTTAGATAAACTTAAGTTGAATTGTGCTGAAGTATCCGATGGTTCAATTGTTATGCCTCATGATAAAAAATGTGAGTATATCAATAGGTTATCTAAAAACTTTACAGTTTTTTCAGAGGTTGGTTCTAAGGAGGCAGGAATAATTATTCATCCGGCTATGTGGACATCCATGATGAATAAAGAATTGCAGGCTGGTTCTTGGAAAGTAATTGCAGAAGCTCGTGAAAGCGGGAACGTTGGTATTTATCGTGCAAACGGAAGTGCTCACACCCTGTTAATCAATAAAATATTAGCTAAAGTTGATAAGGATAGCATTTTGTGGGAATCACCAATAAAGGCTCAGCAAGTATGGTTTTTAAAATTGTTGGGATCTGATGTGAACCTTGGAAATATTTCTTACGATGATGTAATTCCATTAGAAACTTTGCGTTTAGGTTTGCGTGGCGATACTTTTTTCAGCCACTTGCCAACAGAATTAAAAACTGCAAACGAATAATTAATAATTTAGCAAAATGAAAGAGATAACAGTATCCGAATTAAAAAAGCTGAAAGATAGTCAAGCTGATTTTCAATTAATCGATGTTCGTGAAGAGCATGAATTAGAAATTTGTGAAATTGGCGGAACTCATATTGCAATGGGTGAAGTAATGGAAAATTTGGATAAAATTTCTAAAGATAAACAAGTCATTATTCATTGCAGAAGTGGCGCTCGTTCCGGAGCGATATGTCAGGCATTGGAGTCCAGCGGATTTAATAATGTATACAACCTGAAAGGTGGTATCATTGCCTGGTCAACTGAAATTGACCCTTCTATTACAAAATATTAATTATGGTTGAATTATTTAAACACATCCTGCATCTTGATTTCGAATGGTTATTTCAAAATTACAGTGATGTAGTTTATATCATTTTATTTCTTGTCATTTTTATTGAAACAGGATTAGTAATTATGCCTTTTCTTCCAGGCGATTCACTTTTGTTCACTGCAGGACTGTTTGCAAGATTGGGCTATTTAAACTTATCTTATTTACTATTACTTCTATTTGCAGCAGCAGTGCTAGGAGATAATACAAATTATTGGTTAGGACGAAAAGTTGGTCTACGGGTATTACAAATGAAGTTTCGCGGTAAAAAAATAGTGAAAGAAGAATACTTGACTAAAACGCATACTTTTTTCGATAAATATGGGCCTAAAACTATTATCTTGGCTCGCTTTGTTCCTATTGTTAGAACATTTACTCCTTTTGTAGCTGGTATTGCTGAAATGAATTATAAAAAGTTTCTTTCATTTGATGTGCTTGGCGGTATCATATGGATTGGCTCATTAACCTTAGCAGGATATTTTTTAGGTGAAATACCTTGGATCAGAGAGAACATTGAAAAGGTTGCGCTTGGTATTATTTTCATATCTGTACTTCCTGTAATCATTGAAATATTAAAAGCTAAGTTCAGCAAAACAAAATCATAAAATAATTTTGTTAAATCAAAATATTTTATACCTTTGAGTATAATACCAAAAAGTATAATACCATTTAGTATAAAAATAATGAAAGACTCACCATTCACTTACGGAACCACAGTCAGTATCAATTCCTTTACAAACAGAGAGAAGGAAGCGGAAAAACTACGCAGTAATTTACTCTACGGAATAAACACTACCATCATTTCGCCCAGAAGATGGGGAAAATCCTCCTTAGTAGAAAAAGTTGTTTTTGACATTAAAAAGAAAGAGAAAAATGTCAAAACAATTATTATTGATTTATTTTCTGTTAGCTCAGAAGAAGAGTTTTTAGAATTATATGCCCGGGAAGTCATTAAAGCTTCGTCCACAAAATGGCAGGAATGGATGGGAACAGGAAAAGAATTTTTCAAAAAACTCATTCCAAAGTTTAGTATGGGCTTTGATGAAGCTGATTTTAGTTTAAGCTTTGACGTAAAAGAATTAAAAAAGCATAGCCACGAAGTATTAGACTTGCCAGAAGTTATTGCAAAAAAGAAAGGTATCAAGTTTATTATTTGTCTGGACGAATTCCAAAATCTTTCCAATTTTGAAGGATATGCAGAATTTGAAAAGAAAATGCGCGCATCGTGGCAGAGACAAAGAAATGTGACATATTGTTTGTATGGAAGCAAACGTCACATGATGAGCCATATTTTCAATAGTCCATCAAAACCTTTTTATCGTTTTGGCGACATTATGTTGCTACCAAAAATAGAAACTGCAAAATGGATAAAATTTATTTGCAAAAGCTTTGAAACATCTGGGAAACAAATCCCTGAAGCAATTGCAGCAAAAATTCCAGAGTTGATGAAAAATCATTCTTGGTATGTTCAGCAATTGGCTCACTACACTTGGAATATGACTACGAAAAAAGCTTCTGAAGTTGAAGTGAATGCCGCATTAAAAGAATTGATTCAAGCAAACAGTCCACTTTACCAAAAAGAAGTTGAAAGTATAAGCGGAACACAATTGAATCTTTTAAAAGCTGTTGCTAAAGAAGAAACTAAGTTTACAAGTACAGCAGTTATGCAAAACTACAATTTAGGAACACCGCGAAACGTAAGCAAAAATAAAGATATACTCATAAACTACGATTTGATCCATGAGCAAAACGGTGCTTATGAATTTCTGGATCCTGCTTTTGAATTGTGGTTTAAAAAACAATATTTCAATCAACCATACATAAAATAAAATGACTAAATCGTACGGATTGATTGGCTACCCACTCTCCCACTCTTTTTCTAAAAAATATTTTACCGAGAAATTTGCAAAAGAAAACATTCTTGATTCAGAGTTTCATGCATTTCCAATTGAGAACATTCAATTATTACCACAATTAATAAAAGACAATCCATCGCTGAAAGGATTAAGCGTTACTATACCATACAAAGAAAGCGTAATTCCATTTTTAAATGAACTGGATGAAACTGCAAAAAAAATCGGAGCTGTAAACTGCATAAAAATCACAAACAAATCTCCCAACTCCCAACTCCCGACTCCGTTCTTAAAAGGGTACAACACTGATGCTTTTGGTTTTCGCCAATCAATTAAACCTTTTTTAGAGTCGCATCATGAAAGAGCCTTAATTCTTGGCACTGGTGGAGCTTCAAAGGCTGTTTACCATGTCTTAAAAGAAATTGGAATTGATTGTTACTTTGTTACTAGAAATAAAACGGCAGAAAATCAATTCAACTATGACGAAGTAAATGAAAACATGTTGAATGCTTTTAAACTTATTGTAAATGCAACTCCCTTGGGAATGTTTCCTAATATTGATGATTTTCCACCAATTCCATATCAACACATTTCTTCATCACATCTTTTATACGATTTAGTATACAATCCTGCAGAAACTGAATTCCTGAAAAAAGGAAAAGCAAAAGGTGCAGCTATTGTAAATGGATTTTCCATGTTGCAGCATCAAGCCGAAGAAGCATGGAGAATCTGGAATCAATAATTTTTTAAACATGCCAAAGGCATGTCAATATAAAATCATAAACAAATCCCAAGCAACACAAATAAAAAATCATTTTTTATCATAAAAATCATAATGATCTGCGTTCCAATTGCCTAATGTGAAAGGATTATTCCGTAATTTTACACCTCTATGGAATTTAAAATTATTTCCGATTTTCAGCCAACAGGTGACCAACCTACTGCTATCAAACAATTGGTTGATGGAATAAAAAGTGATTTGCCTGCTCAAACATTATTAGGTGTGACAGGCTCCGGAAAAACATTTACGATTGCCAATGTAATTCAACAAACAGGAAAACCCACTTTAATTTTAAGTCATAACAAAACCCTAGCTGCTCAATTGTATGGTGAATTCAAACAGTTTTTTCCAAACAATGCAGTTGAATATTTTGTAAGCTATTACGATTATTATCAGCCGGAAGCATTTCTTCCAAGCAGTAATACTTATATCGAAAAAGATTTAGCCATCAACGATGAAATAGAAAAATTACGCTTGAGCACAACTTCTTCTCTCCTTTCGGGAAGACGAGATGTAATTGTTGTTTCATCTGTTTCATGTATCTATGGTATTGGTAATCCTATTGAGTTCAGAAGCAATGTCATCAATATAAAAAAAGGCGAAATTATTTCCAGGAATAAGTTTCTTCACCGGTTAGTCGAAAGTTTATATTCCAGAACAACAGAAGATTTTCTGAGAGGAAACTTTCGTGTAAAAGGAGATACAGTTGATATCAATTTAGCTTATGCTGATGTTTCTCTTCGTGTTTCTTTTTGGGATGATGAAATTGAAGAAATAGAATACTTTGAAACAAGTACTGGAAAAAGCACAGAAAAGTTAGATGCTGTTACTATTTACCCGGCAAACATTTTTGTAACGAGTCCGGAAACCATGAACAGCGCTATTCATCAAATTCAAGATGACATGGTGAAGCAAGTGGATTACTTCAAAGAAACAGGAAAACATCTGGAAGCAAAAAGACTTGAAGACAGAGTAACGTATGATTTAGAAATGATGCGTGAATTAGGTTATTGCTCCGGAATAGAAAATTATTCCCGTTATTTTGATAATCGTTCACCGGGTTCCCGTCCTTTTTGTTTGTTAGATTATTTTCCGGATGATTTTTTAATGGTAATTGATGAAAGTCACGTTACCCTACCACAAATAAGAGCAATGTATGGTGGCGATCGTTCCAGAAAAGTAAATCTGGTTGATTATGGATTTCGTTTACCTGCCGCGATGGACAATCGCCCTTTGAAATTTGAAGAGTTCGAATCATTGATTCATCAACTTATATACGTAAGTGCTACACCCGCTGAATATGAATTAACAAAGTCGGAAGGAATTGTTGCTGAACAAGTAATTCGTCCAACCGGCCTACTCGACCCGATCATTGAAGTTCGTCCGAGCATCAATCAAATTGATGATCTATTGGAAGAGATTGATAAAGTTGCAAAACGTGATGAACGCGTTTTAGTAACAACACTTACGAAACGAATGGCTGAAGAACTTCATAAATACATGTTAAACATTGGAATCCGTTGTAGGTATATTCATTCAGAAGTTGATACATTAGAGCGAGTTGAAATATTACGTGATTTACGTTTAGGTAAATTTGATGTTTTGATTGGAATAAATTTATTACGGGAAGGTTTGGATTTGCCTGAAGTTTCCTTGGTTGCAATTTTAGATGCTGATAAAGAAGGCTTTTTACGTTCAGATAGAGCTTTGACACAAACTGCGGGACGTGCTGCAAGAAATATAAACGGAAAAGTAATTATGTATGCCGACAAAATTACTGATTCAATGAAACGCACCATTGATGAAACCGAAAGAAGAAGACAAAAACAAATTGCCTATAACCTTGCAAACAATCTTGTTCCAACTTCTTTAAATAAATCAAAAGAATCGATATACGGACAAACTACTGTAATTGTAGATTCAAAAGGAAATTTAGCGAGGCCATATGTAGAAAGTGAACAAATCAATTATGCTGCCGATCCGGTTGTTCAATATATGAGCAAAGAAGAACTACAAAAAGCCATTAATCGCACTCGTAAAGCCATGGATGCTGCAGCTAAAGAGTTTGATTTTGCAGAAGCTGCACGCTTAAGAGATGAAATGTTTGCTCTTGAAAAATTATTTTCTAACAAGTAATTGTGATTAAGTTTTCCTTTTTTACTTGATAAATCTTAAAATTACTCCTAAGTTCGTCCCAGATAAGATTAAAGAATAACGCCTACTCTCTCTAGAATGACATTAAAGAATGAAGATATTGTGCAAACAATATCATTACCAAGCATGATTTTGTGCCTCGACAATCAAGGCATTGTTCATATTCGCTACCTCCAGGGGCAGATTATTGACGTAAAAGAAAAAATTGAAGAAAAACGAGCTCTCCTAGAAATTACAAAAGGTGTAAAACATCCAATCTTAATCTCCTTCGAACATTTTGTTACTATCACCAAAGAAGCTAAAGAATACAGCATTTTAGTAGAACCCGAACAACCTTTTTTAGCAGTAGCCATTTTAGTTGAAAATTTAGCCTACCAATTAATGGCTGATTTTTATTTTAAATTCTATAAGCCAAAAGTTGCTTACAAAGTTTTTAAATCTAATACAAAAGCAATTGATTGGTTGATCGAAATCCGCAAAAACCCACCACCTCCTAAACCGAAGTACAAAGGAAAGATTACTATTTGGAATTTGTAGCGGTTTTATCCGGATTGTCTATGACAATCAAAAATCCTTTCAACTAAACTATGCTATTGCTCCGTAACAGGGAGATCCCGTGTCGTGGCACGGGATGACAGTTCTAAAAAGAGGAGCAAAAAATCCGTTTTCATCCGTTTTATCAGCGTCATCAGCGTTCCATATTTTCGTAAATTCGTGTGCAAATGCAAACCACGCACGAAATATTAGAAAAATATTGGGATTATCGCTCTTTCCGACCTTCTCAGGAAGAAATTATCAATTCCGTTTTAGCCGGAAATGATACATTGGCATTATTACCAACAGGCGGAGGAAAATCTATTTGTTTTCAGGTTCCGGCAATTTGTAAAGATGGAATTTGCATAGTAGTTTCTCCACTTATTGCTTTAATGAAAGATCAGGTAGAAAACCTTGTTAAAAAAGGGATAAAAGCAATCGCCATTACGTCTGGTATGCACAAACGGGAAATTGATATTGCTCTCGACAATTGTGTGCATGGAAAAATTAAATTCCTCTATTTATCACCCGAACGATTAGAAACTGAAATTGTAAAAGTGCGTTTGCAAAAAATGAACGTTAATCTGATTGCTATTGATGAATCACATTGTATTTCTCAATGGGGTTATGATTTCCGTCCGAGTTACTTAAAGATTGAATTGCTACGTGAAATTTTACCCAAAGTACCAGTCTTAGCTTTAACTGCAACTGCAACAAAAGAAGTGGTAAAAGACATACAAGAAAAACTTCATTTCAAAAAGAGCAATGTCATTCAAAAAAGTTTCGAACGAAAAAATGTTGCCTATATTTTATTGAATGAAGAAGATAAATTAGCAAGACTAGTTAAAATCGCAAACAATGTAAAAGGGACAGGAATTGTTTATGTCCGCAACCGTAAGAAAACACAGGAAATTGCAAGCTATTTAAAAAGTCATAAAATTGAAGCCGATTTTTATCATGCCGGATTGGATACAAAGACGCGCGACATAAAGCAAAGTAAGTGGATTAATAACGAATCGAGAGTAATTGTCTGCACCAATGCCTTTGGAATGGGAATAGATAAACCTGATGTGCGTTTTGTTGTTCACATTGATTTACCAGATTCATTGGAAGCGTATTTCCAGGAAGCTGGTCGTGCAGGAAGAGATGAACGTAAAGCATTTGCTATTTTACTTTATAACAATGGTGATAAAATTGAACTGCAAAGAAATGTTGAATTGAGCTTCCCGAGTATGGATGATATTCGCCAGACTTATCAAGCTTTAGCAAACTTTTATCAAATACCTGCAGGTTCGGGATTAGGAAGCACATATAGTTTCGACATTGCAGCGTTTAGTGATAATTATAAACTTCAACCTATTACTGTTTTTAACTGTTTGAAATTTATTGAACGTGAAGGATATATTTTACTATCGGATGCATTTTTTCAACCAGCCCGCATAAAACTGGAATTAAACAGAGAAGATTTATACAAATTTCAAATCTCAAATCCAGCTTTCGATGTTTTTATAAAAATGCTCTTGCGCAGCTATGCCGGTCTGTTCGACAATTTTGAAAAAGTAAATGAATATGATTTAGCTAAAAAATTAAATGCAAAACAAGAAGAAGTTGTAAAAAAATTAAATTTCTTGCATCAGAATAAAATTATCACTTACGCACCACAAACAGAGTTGCCGCAACTTACTTTCACAATGCCCCGGTTGGATACGAAAGATCTATTTCTTTCCAAAGAAAACTTTTCGTCTTTAAAAAAACGAGCTATTGAGAGAATGGAATCTGTATTGAATTATGCTGAAAGTACTCATAAGTGTAGAAGTCAATTACTCCTAGCCTATTTCGGAGAAATTGAAACGGAAGTTTGCGGACAATGTGATGTATGCTTAGAAGAAAAAAGAAAAGTACTTCACACTGATGAGTATGAAAATATCAGCAATCAAATCAAACAATTGTTGGCTGTTCATCCGATGGAATTAAAAATGCTTATCAATTCCATCACTGATGTGCACGAAGACAAAATTATTCATACAATACAATTGATGGTTGATAATGAGCAATTAAAGTACAATGAGCAGAATTTACTTTACCTATATTTATAGCATGTCGTCCCTACGGGACTTAAATATTGGTTCATGTTTATATTCTACCGAGATATTGTCCCTTCGGGACAGATGTAATAAACTTTTTTAGTCCCAGCGGGACTAAATATTGGTAGAATGTAAGCAGCAAAAATGAACAGAGCCCCCGAGGGGCGACATATCGTAAAACAATTCGTATTTTCGCACAAACAAGCCATTTATGACCGATCAATTTATCAAAATAACATTAGCCAACGGCAAAGACCATAGTATTAAACGTTTTCATCCTTGGGTGTTTTCCGGTGCTATCAAAAAAATCAGTCTGCCATCCGATTATGAAGGCGATGATGTGAAAGAAGGTGATATTGTTACTGTTTATTCTGTTCAAGACGAATTTTTAGGAATGGGTCATTATCAAATTGGTTCTATCGCTGTCCGCATGTTTTCCTTTACAGAAGTAAATCCCAACTACGATTTCTGGAAAAGCAAAATTCAAAAAGCATATGATTTCAGAACACAATTAAATCTTACAAAGAATTCTTCTACCAATTGTTACCGCTTGTGTTTTGGCGAAGGTGATGGTTTACCTGGATTTATTATTGATTATTATAATGGAACAGCTGTTTTGCAATCTCATTCAATTGGTTTGCATCTTATTAAACATCAGTTCGTAAAAGCTTTACAAGAAATTTACGGAAACGAGTTAAATGCCGTTTATGATAAGAGCGAAGAAACCATGCCGAAAAACGCTCCCGTCAAAGCACCGAATGGATATTTGTGGAAACGCGATAATGTAACAGTTGAGACAATTGCATTGGAGAACGGACATAAATTTTCGGTTGATTGGGAAGGTGGACAAAAAACAGGATTCTTTTTAGATCAAAGAGAGAACAGAGAATTGCTTGCTCATTATTCAAAAGATAAAGTTGTTTTAAATACATTCTGTTATACAGGAGGATTCTCTATTTATGCAGCTGCTGCTGGCGCAAAAGAAGTTCATTCAACAGACATTTCTAAAAAAGCAATTGAACTTACTGATAAGAATGCTGAACTAAATAGCCTAAAAAATCATACATCCTTTGTTGCCGATACATTTGAATTTCTAAAAAACAGAGAAAACACTTACGATATTATTGTTTTGGATCCTCCGGCATTTGCCAAACATCAAAATGTAAAGCACAATGCAATTATGGGTTATAAACGTTTGAATTATGAAGCCATCAAACAAATTAAACCAGGAGGATTACTATTTACTTTCTCCTGTTCTCAAGTCGTAGATAAAAATACATTCAACAGCACAGTGATGGCAGCAGCCATTGAAGCAGGAAGAAATGTAAGAGTATTGCATCATCTATCGCAACCACCCGACCATTGTGTAAATATTTTTCATCCGGAAGGAGAATATTTAAAAGGATTGGTTGTGCATGTGGAGTAAAATAAAAAAGCCCCGAAATAATAACTCGGGGCTTTTCTTTTAAATCAAATTTTATCCTAACAACGTCTTCTCAACCGCTTTCAAAATGGCAAATGCTTTTTCAGTTGTACCTGATTCTGCATAATTACGCAAAACAGGTTCTGTTCCTGAAGCACGAATCATCATCCATTCATCGTTTGCGAAGAAATATTTCCAGCCATCAACAGTTTCTATTCTTTCAACTTTATACGGACCGAATGAAGTATATTTATTGTTTTTACAGCTTTCTACTATCCCAATTTTCACTTCTTCTTTCAAATGCATGTCGCTGCGTTCGAATTTGAATGCACCCACAATTTTATAAATCTCTTCAATTAATTGATCCAATGTTTTTCCTGATTTCACCATATATTCCCAAATGGTTAATCCCATCCAAATACCATCCCGCTCCGGAATGTGCCCTTTTATTGCAATTCCACCACTCTCTTCCCCACCAAGCAATACATCTTCAGAAACCATAATTCCTGCAATGTATTTGAATCCAATTTGTGTTACTTGATATTCCAATCCATAATGTTCACACATCTTTTTTACTCTTGGAGTTACAGAAAATGCATTCACCACTTTTCCTTTCATTTTTTTCTGAGTCACCAAATAGTTGATCAGCAAAAGAATGATATGATGAGAATCCACAAATTCACCTTTACCGTTGTACAAACCAATTCTGTCAGCATCACCGTCAGTTGCCAAACCGCAATCAATATCACCGCTTTCTGAGATCAAAGTTGAGAACGGTATTAAATTCTTATGAATAGGCTCCGGTGCTTGTCCTTCAAAACCCGGATTATGATCACAATGCAAGAAAGCAATATCCGGTAACAATCTACGCATAACATTTTGTCCCGCTCCATACATTGCATCATAAGCAAAGTTCATTTTTGTTTTACGAATCGCATCCATGTCAAAGTTCTTTTCAACATGGTTTACATACATTGTTTCTAAATCAACGTATTCAATCAATCCTGCTTTTACAAAATCTGCAATGGAAAGTTTTTCTACATCAACATTATTTGTTGCTGGAATAATATCTTCAATTTTTTGAATATCATCCGGTAATAATGGTCCGCCAAAATGACCTTTTAACTTATAACCATTGTATGATGGAGGATTGTGAGAAGCGGTGATAATAACACCCAAAGACGCACCTAATGTTTTTGCACCTAAAGAAATCATTGGAGTTGAAACAAAATCTTTTGCCAAATAAACTTTTATGCCAGCATTCGCAAACACTTTAGCTGCCGTTTCAGCAAATAACTCTCCTGCAAATCTGCAATCGTGACCAACTACCACACTCGGTTTGCCAAAATTACTTTTCATCCATTCAGCTGAAGCAATCGTTACACGAGCTACATTATCAACTGTAAAATCTTTCGCAATGATGGCTCTCCATCCGTCTGTTCCAAATTTAATTTTCGTCATGTTATTTAATTTAAAGCGCAAATATAAAATATTATCTAATGGATACCTCTACTATTTAGGGCGTCATGGTATTTTTTAGCGTAAATCTTGTGCTGTTCATAGGTTTTAGCGAAATAATGCAAGCCTTTCAAATCTTCTTTTGCGCACATATAGATGTAATCATTTTTCTCATAATTCAATACAGCATCAATGGATGATTGCTGAGCAAATCCAATTGGTCCGGGTGGCAAACCAGTAATTTTGTAAGTATTGTATGGCGAATCAATATTTTTATCGTCATACGAAACTCTTTGAATAGTAAAATCACCCAACGCAAAAATTACAGTTGGATCTGATTGCAATGGCATATTATCATTTAAACGGTTGATATATAAGCCTGCTATTATTTTCTTTTCCGCTGAATCACAGCATTGTTCTCCTTGAACGATTGATGCCAAAGTCATTACTTCTGTTTGAGAATAACCTATAGCTTTTGCTTTTCTTTTTCTCTCATCGTTCCAAAAAGCCTTGTATTCCTTTGCCATTCTATCAAAAAACTGCTCAACAGAAGTATTCCAATAAAATTCATAAGTATTTGGTATGAACAATCCTTGAACATTGTCCTGATTAAAACCATATTTACTTAAAAATCCATTGTCTCTGATGGCTTGCTGTAATGCGTTTGAGTCTGCTTCTATTCTTTTCCCCACTCGAGAAATAAATTCATCTACAGTATGTAAACCGTTAAAATTTATTTTGATAGGTTCCTGAATACCGGCACGAAGTAAATTCACAAGCGCATTGTTGCTCATGTTTGCAAGAATCCGATACTTGCCTGGTTTTACATTATTCTTATACTTTTTCTTTTCAGCTAATAATTCAAAAGTAGATTGGTTTTTTAAAATGTTATTTTCCCCTAAAATTCTGATTACATCTTCAAATCTCGAACCGGTTGGAATATAGATGATCTCAGATTTTTTACCTCCTAAATTAACATTCGACTGATATATCGTTTTATAAGCATAATATCCTCCCACACTGCCACCAACAACTATAATTAGTGTTGTTGCAATAAGTATTTTTTTCAAAAAAGAAGATTTCTTCTTGGCCATTTTGTCATTAAAATCAAGGATAACAAAGATATTAATTTAAAGTGCTCAAAATAGAATTTTAGGTAAATTTGACCCTCAGAATGCGTTACTGCTCACTTATACTATTTTTTCTAATGCCCATATTCTCTTGGTCTCAAAACCAAGAAGAAGTTAAAACCATTTGTATTTATAAAGCCATTGATAATATTGTTGTTGACGGGATTTTAAATGAAAAATCTTGGGATTCGGCACAAACTGCCGGAAACTTTAAACAAATGTTTCCTTTCGATACTTCAACAGCTAAAACGCAGACACTAGTGCGTGTTACGTTTGACGATAATAATTTATACATCTCAGCTGTCTGTTTTGATTCTATTGTTGGAAAATATGTAGTTCAATCTTTAAAACGTGATTTTTCTTATCCTGTTAACGATGCTTTTGCAGTTTATATTGATTGTATGAGCGATCAAATCAATGGCTTTTGTTTTGGCGTGAATCCTTTGGGTGTTCAGCGTGAAGGTGTATTGTCAAATGGTGGCGGGATGGGTGTTACAACTATCTGGGACAACAAATGGACTTCGGAAGTAAAACAATTTGACGATAAATGGATTGTTGAAATGGCAATTCCATTTAAAAGTTTGCGTTTCAAAAGCGGTGTTGACACCTGGAGAATTAATTTTTCACGCAATGATTTAAAACGAAACGAAAATTCGGTTTGGTCACCTGTACCAAGGAACTTTAATGTTGCTTCATTAGCCTTTACAGGGAAGATGAAATTTGATGAACCTAAAAAGAAAACATCTTCAAATATTTCCATTATCCCATATGTTACAGGCGGAGTTTCGCAAGATTATCTAACTCAAACAAAAGAGCAATATACCTACAATGGAGGATTAGATGCTAAAATTGCCCTCTCCTCCTCTTTGAATTTAGATTTAACAATCAATCCGGATTTCTCTCAAGTAGAGGTCGACAGACAAGTAACTAACTTATCCCGCTTCAGTATTTTTTTTCCGGAAAGAAGAAACTTCTTTATTGAGAACAGTGATTTATTTGAACGATTTGGATTCCGACAGATAAGGCCCTTTTTTTCAAGAAACATTGGACTTTATAAAGGACAAATTATTCCTATTCTGGGTGGATTCAGAATAAGCGGAAACATTAATAAAAAATGGCGAATTGGAGTCATGAGCATGCAAACCGAACACAAACGTGAATTAGGATTGGAGAGTCAGAATTATTCAGTTGCCGCAATCTCCCGTAATTTATTTAAACGTTCTAATATCTCTTTCATATTTGTAAACAAACAAGAAGTTACAACAAAAGGAATTTCGGATAATTTATTTAATAGAATTGCCGGAGTGGATTACAATTTACAATCGGCAAATAACAAATGGTTTGGCAAGATTTTTTATCACTATTCCTTTACCGCGCAAAACTTATCAAATGCTTCGGCCAATGCTTCATTTCTGAGCTACGCAACTCCAAAACTTTCATGGGAATGGAATCACGAATATGTAGAAAAAAATTATTTAGCAGATGTAGGATTTGTGCCTCGCATTTACTTTTACGATCCACAAACAGGAATTACAACCCGTGAAACTTATTTGAGATTAGAACCAATCATCCGCTATAAATTTTATCCGAAATCTAAAATCATCAACCATCATTATCCCGAAATTTATGTGAGTCATTATTTAGATTCAGCATTTAATTCAACCGAATACCAATATCAACTTTCTTATAATTTTAGCTTTCAAAATACAAGTCTGCTTTCCATTAAATACAGAAGAAATTTTATCAAACTCAGAATCCCTGTAGATATTACATTTACAGGCAACACTCCTATTATTGCGGACGATTATTATTTCGAAAACGTTTTAGCAACATATACTTCTAGTTCTATCAAACCACTCTTTGGAACTGCAACAATTGATTAAGGAACGTTTTATAACGGACATAAATTATCCTATTCAGGAGACCTTAATTTCAGGAAGCAACCTTGGGGAGTTTTTGGTGTGAGTTTTTCTCAAGATGAAATTATTTTGCCAGAACCATACAAAAATGCTTATATCACTTTGATAGGACCAAAAATTGAATTGAGTTTTACAAAAAACATTTTCTTCACAACCTTTGCGCAATACAACACTCAAATCAATAATGCCAACCTTAATTGCAGATTGCAGTGGAGATTTAAGCCTATGTCGGATTTGTATATTGTCTATACCGACAACTACTACTCTATACATATGACAAAGAAAAATAAAGCTTTGGTATTAAAGTTGATTTATTGGATAAGTGTGTAGTTATTTCAAGCCTTTCAACTGACTTAAAACTATTTTCGCTTGTTCTTGTTTTGGATTCTTTTTCAGAACTTGTTTTAATACTTCTTCCGCTTCTTTGTACTTCTTCTGATAAATTTTTAATCCGGCAACATTCATTAATAAAGATTCATAATCAGGATCAAGTTTTAATGCTCTGTTATAAAGCGCCTCTGCCTTCGCTTCATTTCCTGAAATTAAATTCGCATAACCTAGATTATTTATTGCCGGAACATATTTAGGATTTTCTGATAACGCTGCTTCAAATACCAAAATAGCACCTTGAATATCTTTTTTAGAAATCAATGCAGCACCTACCTTGTTTTTAAATTCAGGATTATGAGGCGCTAATTCATCTGCTTTTTTGAAAAATGAATATGAATTAGAAATATCTCCAACACTATTGTATGCCTCACCTATTCTATAAAGCGTCCAGGAATTCGAATTATCCCACGCTTTTTTATTCAAAATAGAATTCAATACTTCATCCTTCCCGATTTGATTTACATAACTCAATATTTTTGTATAATCCGTTTTAATAAAACTCAAATGAACGAGCAATTCAAAATTTCTCAGAACATCTTCTTTTGTTTTATCTGACAAATAAAATTCAGCCGAATCTAAATATTCCATTTTGTATTCAAACTTATCATACTGTTGTATGTATGCTTTTGCTTTTGTATAATTACTTGGATTTTTTTCGTTGATTGCATATAAACCAATAAACTCTTTCACTTTCTGAACTTCCTCTTTTTTCATTGGCTTACGGATGTAATGATCGTGAACACTCACGTGAGGAATATCAATAGAACCGGAATTAGGCATGTGGCAACTTACACAATTATCTTTTACTTTAGCTCTCACGGTTTCTTTTTCGGAACACAAACCGTTTTGTGTTGTTGTGCTATGACAGTTTTTGCAAGCATTGTTGAAAATTTCTTTACCTGTAGCTTTCACACTTACGTGAGGGTTGTGACAAGTTACACATGTCAATGAATTCTTATATGGACGTAAAGATGTTTTATCTGTTTCTTCTTTAAAACTATTGATAAAACATTTACTTTGTTTTAATCTGTCAGCATGTGAAGCCATAATAAATTCATCGTCTGCATTTTTATATCGCGGTAAAAAAGTCGTCATATAATCCGAAAGCTTCATTCCTGGTTTAAAATCGAAGAATGATTTGCCTTCTTTTAAAACTGTGTTCCCTTGTAAATGGCAGCGTTGACAAACATCAAACTGCAAATCAATGGATAGTTTACCTGGATTTACAATTGAGTAATCAATGTATTTAGAAGTATCAATTTTAGCTCCGGTAGAACGTTGTTGAACGTGAATACTTCCCGGTCCGTGACAACGTTCACAACTCACGCCTTCGGGTAAGGCATTAAACTTATTTTCGGAGCCTTGTTCGAAGTCGGGCAGTGAATTATGACAGCTCATACATTCCAATCCTATCTTACGCGAAAAACGGGTATTAAATCCATTTTCAAATCCTGGAGGAAAATCCCATTTTTGTTTTTGAGTATAATACGTCATCGGCATTTGATGCAAATATCCGTTCGTATTATAAATGTGAGAATTGGTATGATGTCCTGAACCAATAATATAATCAACCTTTTCAATGCGCTTGTAAATGGTATCTTTACCTTTCAAACGAAACTCTAATATTTTCAAACTATCTCCATCCCAAAACGGGTGGTAATAAAAATCCAAAAATTTGTCATAGATAACTGTGTGCTCCGAAAATTTTGCAGAACTTTTTTGTTTGCTTGCATGCTCAAAACTTTTCCCCATTCCTGTTTCTATATAGGAATTGTAAATATCCTGATGACAAAGTTTGCATTGACTCATACCAATGTATTTGGCAGAATCGTGATGATTTAAATAAACGTTTTCTGGAGTAGTTTCTTTAACAACTTCTTTCGTAGAAGTATCGCCACAATAAACAATTGTAAGAATTACAACTGAAAATAGTATCAGAGAAAGAGTATTGCGGAGAGATAATTTCATTGCTTTTATCCGCGAATCTTCTGAAGCAATAATTCATCTTTATATTTATCGCCATCGCGCACCCATTGCTTTTTCATTCCTGTAATTTGGAAACCATGCTTTTGAAACAATAATACACTTGGTTCGTTATCGATGGTAATATTACAATACAACTGGTGTAAATTCAAAACTGAGAAACAGTAATCCATCAATACAGTTAATGCATCAAAAGCATAGCCTTTTTTTCTGTCGGATTTTTCAGCAATTAATATTCCTATTCCTGCACGCAAATGCGTTGGATCAAAATCGAATAAATCAATACTTCCAATTGCTCTGCCTTCTTCATTGCAAATAATCAAACGCAATTGTCTTACAGAATAAATATCCTGGTGAGCACTGGCAATGTATTGCTCTAACACAAAACGAGAATAAGGAGTTTGAGTATTGCTGACACTCCAGGTTTCAGTATCATTCTCCCATTTATATAACACTTCAATATCGGATGGTTCTATCGCTCGCAAAGAAACATGTTGACCTTTTAACTTCATTTGAATCAGTTTTTAAATTCTTTTCTTACTTCGTTAATACCGGCATTAATTTCTTTATTCGTATAAAAAGGTAATTGATAATTTTTTTCATCTAAATTCAGAGCAGAAACAGATTCGATTAAACCTTTAGCTTCCAATAAAGGTAACAGCTCATACAAATAGTTTACTTCCTTCATGGAAATACCATAAACTTCTTCGAAAAACAGTTTAATCGGGCTCAAACAAGTAGCAACTCCAATATCCACTCTTTCAAATTGCTGAACATTTGTAATAAAATGTTCTCTCAAATAAATATCACTAAAAGTTGGATGAGATTTTATTTTTATAAATAGTGAAGGAATTTTTCTGATAGTTGAATTTTTTATCAATGCAGCAATTGGTGTATTTATGTCCTGCCCTTTAATAGAAAGTGAATGGTAAGATTTGTCTATTATCATTCCAATGTGAGGAGGAATCCGAGTAGCATGAATTACAGCAATGTATAATCCTTTAGATAAATTAGTTTCATCAAATGAATTATTAATTTTGATATTATATGTTACTTTTTCCTGAATCATTAAATATTGATTTCTCCTTTAAAAACAAAAGTAGCCGGACCTTCCAACCAAATATCCGTAAATGAATTGTCCTCGTGTTTATTGAATTTTACTTTTAAATTTCCACCTAAAGTTTTAACATCACAATAATCTAAAGCAGTAGAAACATTTTTTAATGACGCAACCAAAGCTGCTGCTGTAACACCTGTTCCGCATGAATACGTTTCATCCTCTACCCCACGCTCGTAAGTTCTTACAAATAATTCTTTTAATTCTTTTTCCACAAAATTAACGTTGGTTCCTCTCGCCATAAAACGTTCGCTGTTTCTGATTTTTTTTCCTTCTTCAAAAACCTTGTAATTTTTTACATCGTTCACAAAAGCAACATAATGAGGAGAGCCTGTGTTCAAATAAGCAAATGCTCCGTTCATTTCCACTTTGCTAACGTTATTCATCTTTAAGCTAATATAACCGGTATTCACTTGAGCTTCGTGTTCGCCATCAGATGCTAAAAAATGGGCTTTTGATTTTACCAACCCTAATGTTCTTGCAAATTCAACAATGCATCGTCCGCCATTTCCACACATACTGCTTTCGTTTCCATCAGAATTGTAATAAACCATTTCAAAATCGTATCCTATTTTAGATTGTAAAAGCATTAAACCGTCACCACCAATTCCAAACCTTCTATCACAAAGTTTTGCAACCAAAGCATTATTATCCCGATTGAATTTCATATCACGATTATCAATAATGATAAAGTCGTTTCCGGTTCCCTGATATTTAGTAAAAACAATATTCATATTACTTTAATCTGTTAATGATTGATTCATCACTAATTCGTTCGTAAGGTTTAAAGTCTCCTGATGCATCTAATCTATAAACGAAAGAAGCACTCTTCAAATACACTACGTCATCCAATTTAAATATTCTTAATCCATCCGGTGACGAAACACCGTACAAGATCAATTTGTATTTACTCATTTTGTATCCTTTGTAATTCAATGGTGAGGACCAGAATTCAATATTTATAAATTGTTTTGATGAACTTCTGTCGTCTTTTATTCCACTTACTTTTTGTAATAATGAATCTTTTCCTGTCATTTTTGCAACAGGATCCATGTTTATTACTTCCAATGTTTTTGTAGAAAGCAATTCATCCTTACGCACCACAACATCGTCTGAATCAGGATTCACTAGAGTCAATGAATCTTTAACAATTTTAGTTGTATCCGATTGTTCTACTTTTTTATCCTCTCCGTTTTCATCAACAGTTATTACTACCGCCTTTTTCTTTTTCTTAGTTTCATCCGACTTAGGAACATGCTCTTCTTTGGTATTCGAATCAGCAACTTTTTCATCTGTTGAAAAAGTATTGGATACTGATTTGTAAAAACTTAATTCTTTAAAATAATCGTCCAGTTTAAAAATAAAAAAACCACCGGCCACAATTAGTCCGACTAAAATTCCGATTATAAAACCGTATGATTTTTCTTTAAAACTACTCATCAAATAATAATAGAAAAATTGCTTGTTTTTAATATTTGTGTAAAGTTAAACAACCTTTGCAAACCGCTGTTAAAGTATGTTAAAAATAAATGACAAAAATAATATAGGAATAAAATTTGTGTTACATTTTGAGTTAAATTTCGTTATATTAAAAACTTTAAAAAGAAATTATTATGAAAAAGATTTTAGGAGTATTTGCAATCGCAGGAATTGGTGGATTTACCGCTCTTGGTCTTAATCACCTTTTAAACAAACAGACTGATAATCAAATTTCACAAATTGAATATCAGGCACCTGTAAAATACGTAAAACTACCGGGTGCCAGTGCTCCGGAACTGGCGGTAGACTTTACAACAGCAGCAGCCTCTTCGGTTCATTCGGTTGTAAACGTAAAAACAACTTATCCTTTAGAAACTCAAAACCCCTATTTATATGATCCCTTCCGTGATTTTTTCGGATTACACGGTCAGCGACAACCACAACAAGCACCTATGTCAACAGGTTCTGGAGTCATTATTTCTCAGGATGGTTATATTGTAACCAACAACCACGTTGTAGATGGAGCCGATAAAGTAGAAATTACGTTGGATGACAAAAGAAGTTATCCGGCTGAAATTATAGGCAGAGACCCTTCAACAGACTTAGCATTACTTAAAATCAAAGAAGAAGGATTAAAATTTATTAATTATGGAAACTCTGATGATGTTAAAGTGGGGGAATGGGTTTTGGCAGTAGGAAATCCGTTTAATTTAAATTCAACAGTAACTGCTGGTATTATAAGCGCTAAAGGAAGAAACATAAATATTTTAGCAAACGATCAAGCGAGAGGGCAATTTCCGGTAGAAGCTTATTTGCAGACAGATGCAGCAGTTAATCCTGGAAACAGCGGAGGAGCTTTGGTAAATGCAAAAGGCGAATTGGTTGGAATTAATTCAGCTATTGCTTCAACCACCGGTTCATACACAGGATATTCCTTTGCTATCCCGGTTAACTTGGCAAGAAAAGTTGTGGCTGATTTATTAGAGTTTGGTGAAGTTCAGCGTGCTTTTATCGGTTTAATAATTCAGGATTTAGATGGAAAACTTGCAAAAGAAAAAAGCATTACTGAAATCAAGGGAGTTTATATCAAAGGAGTTGTTGAAGGCGGTGCCGGTGCAGAAGCAGGAATTAAAGAGGGTGATGTTGTAACAAAAATTGGTGATGCTGCTGTTAATAATCAGCCGGAGTTACTTGAACAAATCAGCAGATACCGCCCGGGAAACAAAATAAATATCACTTTGAACAGAAATAATCAGGAAAAGGTTATGGCTGTTGTTTTGAAAAATAAAGATGGAAATACAGATGTTGTTCTAAAACCAAAAGTAGAAGTTATATCTGCTTTAGGCGCTTCATTTGAAGACATAAGCAAAGAGGACATGAAAAAGTTAAACATCGACTATGGATTAAAAATTGCAAAACTCGGTGCAGGCAAATTATTGAGTGCAGGAATCAAAGAAGGATTTATCATTACAAGTGTGGATAAAAAGAAAATTGCTACGATTGATGATATAAAAAATACTCTGGAAAATAAAAAAGGCGGAGTATTGATCGAAGGAATTTATCCTAATGGCATGAGGGCATATTATGGGTTTGGAATGTAAATCCAATGTATTTTGACTCAGCCTGAAGGGCTTTATCAAAATTTACAGTGGATTTATGCCGAAAAAATATGTGAACGAAAGCATTGTTTTTGCGAAATACACAATCACATATTTTATTCGGCATCTCCCAAATTCTGAGAGTACAGTTCTTTTTTAAAAAAATGTCAAATGTTTTTATTCACAGCAAAATTCTATTTTATCGACAATAAAAGCCTCTTTATAGAGGCTTTTTAGTGATAAGTCTAATTATTTGTAAGTTGCTAACAACCAGCTATTTCCAAATGTTATTTTAAGATGAAATATTTGTAAAAACAAAGAGTTATAGACTACCTTTGTACCCGAATTAACCATCCTTAAAATTCAAAATAAGTCTATGAGACAACTCAAAATAACCAAATCAATTACCAATCGTGAGAGTGCTTCCTTGGATAAATATCTTCAGGAAATTGGTCGCGAGGAGTTGATTACCGCAGAAGAAGAAGTAATTTTAGCAGTGAAAATCAGAGCAGGAGATCAAGTTGCTTTGGAGAAATTAACGAAGTCGAATTTACGTTTCGTTGTTTCTGTTGCAAAGCAATATCAAAATCAGGGATTAAGTCTACCCGATTTAATTAACGAAGGGAATTTAGGTTTGATTAAAGCAGCAAAACGTTTTGATGAAACACGTGGTTTTAAATTCATTTCATACGCTGTATGGTGGATTCGTCAATCTATTCTTCAGGCTTTAGCAGAACAATCACGTATCGTTCGTTTACCTTTGAACCAAGTTGGTTCTTTGAATAAAATCAACAAAGCATATTCCCGTTTAGAGCAACAGTTCGAGCGTGAGCCAAGTGCAGAGGAATTATCTGATATTTTAGAACTTCCTCAAGATAAGGTTGCCGATACAATGAGAGTATCCGGACGACACGTATCTATGGATGCTCCTTTTGTAAACGGAGAAGAAAACAGTTTATTAGATGTTTTGGTGAATCATGATTCTCCGCGTGCTGATAACTTATTAATGAACGAATCATTACAAAGAGAAATCGAACGTTCTTTATCTACATTAACAGAGAGAGAACGTGATGTTGTAAAATTGTTTTTCGGAATCGGTATCAACCATGGATTAACTTTGGAAGAAATCGGAGCAAAATTCGATTTAACCCGTGAGCGTGTTCGTCAGATTAAAGAAAAAGCTATCAGAAGATTACGTCATAACTCAAGAAGTAAATTACTTAAAACGTATTTGGGCTAAGCAATACCGCCAAAGGCAATGAAACCGCACAAAAATCAGTTGAAAACTAAGAATAAGTAAAACTGATGTTTGTGCGGTTATTTTTTTATTTTTAACACGCAAAAAATTAATCTTTTAATAACACCTAAAACACAATCCGTTTAAAATTATGACACTTGAAACAATGGAGCCAACTGAAGGAAAAGCAAAAGGAACTTATGAAACTGAATTAAATGATTGGATTAATCACGAAAAAGCTGCAATTGATCTTATCGGGATTATAGGGAAACTTTGGTTTGAGAAATCAATTGAACTTATCCTTTTCAGAAATCAATTAGTAGACAGAAGCGCGAGTGAAATTATGAACTTGCACCACTACGCAAAAAATATCGTTAAAAAAGTTATTACTGTTGAAGATACACTAGCAATTGCAGCTCAAATTTCACAAATGGATGTTTGTCCGTCACGTGTAGATATTGGAAAACTTGCTTTTGAATGGCAACAAGAAGGTTCGAAATTTAAAAGTGTAGAAGATTTCTTAAAAAATAAACTTGTTGAGTTTGTAGGTAAAAAACACAATATCACTCCGAAAGATGTAGTATTGTTTGGTTTTGGACGAATTGGCCGTTTAGCCGCGAGAGAACTTATTGCTCAAGCTGGAAAAGGTGAACAATTACGTTTAAAAGCAATTGTAACTCGTGGAAGTAGCGATGCAGAAATTATAAAGCGTGCCGATTTATTACGCACAGATTCTGTTCATGGCGTTTTTCCTGGAACAATCATCGAAGACTTAGAGAAAAAAGCTTTGATCATTAACGGTCATACTGTTTATATGATTGATGCAAAAAATCCAGAAGATGTGGATTACACAAAATATGGAATCAACAATGCGTTACTAATTGATAACACAGGAGTTTTCAGAGACAAAGCTGAATTGAGTCGTCACTTGCAAGCAAAAGGAATTAAGCAAGTTTTATTAACTGCTCCTGCGAAGGATATTCCAAATGTTGTTCATGGAGTAAATCATCATACTGTTGACATAAAAGCTGACACTATTTTTTCAGCAGCATCTTGTACAACAAACGCAATTATGCCGGTTTTACAAGTAGTTCATAGCAAATTGGGAATTGCACGCGGACATATTGAAACGGTTCACTCCTACACTAACGATCAAAACTTACTGGACAACTACCATAAAAAATACAGAAGAGGTCGCTCTGCTGCATTAAACATGGTAATCACAGAAACTGGTGCTGAAAGTGCTTTGAAAAAAGTATTACCTCAGTTATCTGGTAAATTCACAGCTAACTCTGTGCGTGTTCCGACACCAAACGTTTCTCTTGCAATCTTAAGTATGACGATTGATCGTGAAGTGACTAAAGAAGAAGTAAACGACATTTTGAAAGATGCTGCTTTAAACGGAGCATTAGTTGAGCAAATTCAATACATGAATTCAAACGAATTGGTTTCTACGGATGTGATTGGAAATCCTTGTCCTTCTGTATTCGACAGCCAGGCAACAATTGTTGGTCCGGATAAAAAGAACATTGTATTATACGTGTGGTATGATAACGAGTACGGTTATACACGTCAGGTAATTCGCTTCTCTAAATTCATTGCAGAAGTTAGACGAATGGTTTATTACTAATCCTAAGTATTTAGTCAAAAGAAAACGCCTCTCAGAAATAATCTGAGAGGCGTTTTTTGTTTTTGTCACTCTGAGCGTAGTCGAAGTGTTACTTATACATCTCCACCATTTCCTTCAAAGCATTCTGAGTTGCTTTGTTTACGTTTACCAATGGCAAACGCACGGTTGGAGAGCAAATTTTCATCATTTCTAAAACTGCTTTTATTCCGGCAGGATTTCCATCCGCAAATAATTGTTCGATAATATCTGTTAATTTATAATGCAGCTTTTGTGCTTCTTTCACATTTCCAGCTAAAATCTGTCTGGTCATTTCAGAAAAATCTTTTGGAAATGCATTTGCGACTACTGAAATTACTCCATCTGCTCCAGCCGCAATCATTGGTAATGTAAGCATATCATCACCTGAAATAACTAGGAAGTCTTTCGGACGGTGTTTGATAATTTTCATACACTGTTCTAAATTTCCTGATGCTTCTTTTACAGCAATAATATTTTTGAAATCAGTCGCTAATTTAATTGTTGTGTCCGCAGTAACGTTTGAAGATGTTCTTCCGGGAACGTTATATAAAATAACCGGCAATGGAGAAGCCTCAGCTATTGCTTTGTAATGCTGATAAATTCCTCTTTGATTTGGTTTGTTATAATAAGGAGATACAGAAAGGATTGCATCAATATTATTGAAATCAGATGATTTTTTGAATGCACTTAAAATTTCCTGAGTATTGTTTCCACCTAAACCTAATACAATAGGAACACGTTTGTTTACGTTTTCTATAACATGAGTAACTACAGATTGTTTTTCTTCTTTACTCAAAGTAACAGATTCACCAGTGGTACCAAGAACAACAACATATTCAACACCACCTTTAATTATGAAATCAACCAACTTATTTAGTGATTTATAATCAATGCTTCCGTCTTTGTTAAATGGTGTTACAATTGCAACACCCGTTCCTTTGAATTTTGAATTTTTGCTCATGATTTGATTCTACTTTTTTGTAGTTTTTTGTAAAGATAAATTGATTTTTGGGATTGAAGGATAGGAACACAGATTTTTATGATTATTATGATAAAATAGGATTTTTAATTTTTGTGCAAATTTATCTATCTGTATAAATCTTCGTTATAGGTAGCAACCAATAACAATGTCCACGTCTATCCATAGATGTTAAAAGCCGTTAAAATTAGAGAATGACCGCTTATTACATTTACATTTGAGCACATATTATATAAGCTTATTTTTACACTGATATGAAGAATCCCCTATATATTGCGCTTTCAATACTATTGTCTTGCCAGTTTGCTCTTGCTCAAAAAGATACTATTCCTACTAGAAAAGAATATTTCACTACCCGTGCAGTAAAAACCCCAAAAATAGATGGATTGCTGGATGATGAAACCTGGAAATCGGTTCCAATCATTTCTGATTTCAAGCAAAATTTTCCAAATTATAATGCAGAGCCTACACAAACTACTAATGTTCAAATTGTTTATGACAATACAGCTATATATATAGCTGCTTTCCTATATGATTCTTGTTCAGATAGTATTTGTAAACAATTAGGAAACCGTGATGACCAATTGAATGCCGACAACTTCAGAGTTGTTTTTGATACATATAATACAGAACAAGATGCATTTGATTTATCAGTTACTGCTTCAGGTGTGCAAAATGATTCCCGTTTTTCGGATTATCTATACAATGCCGTTTGGGAAAGTTCTGTAAAACTTCATCCTGAAGGTTGGAGTGTAGAAATAAAAATTCCGTTTTCAGCTTTACGTTTTCCGAATACGAGTACTCAAACGTGGGGAATGCAAATTACAAGAAGTATTACCAGAAATGGAGAGTTCGATCAATGGGGTTTACTGCCACGTGGTGTCCCAAACCCTTTTAAATATTGGGGTTACTTGAAAGGAATGGAAAATATGAAGCAACCTATTCGTTTGTCTTTAACACCATATATCACTGCATATACTTCTCATTATCCTGCAAACATTGAAGGTGAAAGCAATTATTCATCAAACATTACGGGAGGAATGGATTTGAAGTATGGTTTAAATGAAAGTTTCACAATTGACGCTACGCTCCTACCCGATTTCACTCAAGTACAAAGTGATAATGTTGTAAAAAATTTAGGTGCATTTGAACAACAGTTTCAGGAACAACGACCGTTTTTTCAAGAAAGCACTGACTTGTTTCAAAAAGGAGATTTGTTTTATTCACGTAGAATTGGAAGACGGCCATCAGGATATTATAATGCATATTCTCAAACAGATGAAAAAGAAGTTATCATAAAAAACCCCGATCAGGCAAAATTATTAAATGCTACAAAAATATCCGGACGTACACCAAACGGATTAGGAATTGGATTGCTGAATGCAATTATGGACGATACATATGCTATAGCAAAAGATAGTTTAGGAAATGAACGCAAAATTTTAACAGAGCCATTTTCGAATTACAACATTCTTGTTTTTGATCAACAGATGAAAAACAGCTCATCAGCATACTTAATAAACACAAATGTAAAGCGCAACAACAATGGCAACAATGCGAATGTTACGGGTGGCGGATTTACACTAAATAATAAAAAGAATACTTATTTTGTTTTTGGTAATGCTGCTATGAGCAATGTTTTTTCTAAAACAGATACAGTTACAAATCAATACACCGACTTGTTCGGATTCCAACATATTTTTGGCGGAGGAAAAAATTCAGGATGGTTTCAATTTGATGTTTATCAAGGCACAATTAACCCTACGTTTAATATCAATGACATGGGAATTACCCGTGAAACAAATTTCATAAACCGAGGGGCTAATATAAGTTTAAACCGTTTTCAACCTTGGAAAAGTTTTTTAAATGCAAATCTGAATTTTGGATTAAATCACAACTCTAATTTCACTACACACAAAACAAACAGTTTGCGCTTGGAACTGAACACAAATGCTACTTTTAAAAACTTTTATAACATATACGTTGGCGGCTCATATGAACCATTGGGTGAGATTGATTATTACGAGGCAAGAGTTCCGGGAAGAATTTTGATTCGTCCAACCAACCAAACTATGTGGACAGGGGTAAATAGCGACAGAAGAAAAAAAATCAGTTTTAATTTTAATATTTTTGGAGGAACAACCGGATTAATTTCACCTACAATAGGCTATAATCCATATTTTGGAGTAACTCTTACTCCAACTATTCGTGCCACCGATAAATTGTCGTTTGAACTAAAAACAAGTTACATGCAGGATGATGGTGACAGAGGCTGGGTGAATTTCGACCATAACGATAATATTATTATTGGTTTGCGTTTCATTAAAACAGTTGAAAACGTTGTCTCCGCACGTTACTTATTCAGAAACAATTTATCATTAAGTATCCGTGGTCGTCATTACTGGACTGGTGGTCATTATGCAGGATTTTATAATCTTACAGAAGAAGGTTATTTAATTGACAACATCAGTTATGATCAGAACCACGATTTCAATTTTAATGCTTTTAATGTGGATATGGTATTTCAATGGCAGTTTGCTCCGGGCAGTTTTGTGAATTTAGTTTGGAAAAACTCAATCTATAACGAAAGTAATATTGTAGTAAAAAGTTATTCCAACAATTTTACTTCAACTCTAGAGGCGAATCAATTGAATACAGTTTCCTTGAAAGTTCTCTATTTTTTCGATTATCTTTACCTCAGAAAAAAACGAGGTTAAATGATAAGCGCATCTGACATCTGCAAATCTTACGGAGAATTACAAGTCCTTAAAGGCGTAAACATTGAAATTCAAAAAGGTGAAATCATTTCTATTGTTGGTGCATCCGGTGCCGGAAAAACAACGCTGTTGCATATTTTAGGAACTCTAGATCGTGCTAACAAAGGTTCCCTTTCAATCAACAATTCAAGTATTTCATCATTAAGTGATAAAAAGTTAGCAGAATTCCGCAATAAAAACATTGGATTCGTTTTCCAGTTTCATCATTTACTTCCCGAATTTACTGCTTTAGAAAATGTTTGCATTCCTGCTTATATTACAGGTACATCAAAGACTGAAGCGGAAAAAAAAGCCATTGAACTATTAACCTTTTTAGGAGTGGCCGAAAGAATGCACCACAAGCCAAGTGAACTTTCAGGTGGCGAACAACAACGGGTTGCTGTAGCCCGTGCTTTGATAAATAACCCTGCTGTTGTATTGGCAGACGAACCTTCAGGAAATTTAGACTCCTCAACTGCAAAAGATTTACATCAATTATTTTTTACTCTTCGTGAAAAATTCAATCAAACTTTTGTGATTGTAACTCACAACGAAGAATTGGCGAATATGGCTGATAGGAAGTTAGTGATGAAGGATGGGAATATTATTTAAGGGGCAGATGTAGAATGGAAAATGTAAAATGGAAGATGTAGGATGGAATTTATACACATAAAACATTCCCTTTACTCTTTACCCTTTACCATCTTCCCTTTTCCATTATACATTCTTTAACAGTTCCTTCACTCTTCTCTCAATCTCGTCTCTTACTTTATTAAACTCAACAACATCCATATGTTTGGGATCATCTAATTTCCAATCGTCACGATGCTCTGCTTTTACAAACGGACATTCATCTCCACAACCCATAGTAATTGCATAATCATAGTTTATTTGCGGAATTTGGTCGAGCGATTTTGAATCATGTTTTGTTAGATCATATCCAAGTTCTTTCATGGCAGCAATTGCTTTCGGATTAATTATTCCGGAAGGCTTTGAACCGGAGCTATATGCTTCAACCTTTCCTTTTCCATGTATTTTGGCAAATGCTTCAGCCATTTGGCTGCGGTTGGAATTTTCTACACAAACAAATAATACTTTTTTCATTTTAATATATATTAATTACAGCATCCCGAATTAGGTGTACAACAACCTGATTCTACTTTTTGCAAATCCGACAATTTTAATTTTGTTTTTTCAGAAGGCACACCACAATTTTCTTTTGCCAGGCAATCTGTTTTTTTAGCCACTAAAACAAAATTCTTTCCATCGAAATTCAAACCGTATCTTCCGATTGTATCTGTTTGATATTCCACTTCCACCTCAAAGTCACCTAAATTCAGCACTTTTTCCGACAAATCAATTATTCCGGCTAGTTTTTTAGATGACAATCTGTGATCAAAATCATTGGCTTCCCATAATTGGAAATTTACAACTTTTTCTTCACGGATTGTTCCTCCGCAATCAATAAAATGTTTGGTAGTTAAACCGGCTTCAGTAATATGGAAGTGCAATGGCACAATTTTTCCGTTTGGTTGTACAAAAGTTAAGGTATCTAATACACTTAATTCTTTTTTAAAATCTGATAGTTTCATTTTTATAGTTTTATGTTATTAAAAGAGAATTACAAACAGATTCGTAATTCGTAAATTCGTATTTCGTAGTATTAGCAGCATTTACTTTTCATGGCTTCGAATTTCATGCTGAATAGCTCTCCGAATATTTCTTTTGCTTTTTTCCAGTTTTCTTTATCTATACAATAACATACTCTCGGTCCGTCAATTTCTCCGGTAATCAAACCTGCATTTTTAAGTTCTTTCAAATGTTGGGATACGGTAGACTGCGACAAAGGCAATTCTTCTACAATATCATTGCAGATACACGATTTTTGTTTCGAGAGAAGTTTTATAATCGCAACTCTGGCTGGATGAGATAATGCTTTCGCTATTTCACTAGCCATTATTTCATCTTTTTCAAACTCCTGTTTTTTACTGTAAGCCATGTTCTTTAATTTTATATCGCAAATATACGATTAATTAAAATACAAAAACAAGTTTTTTAACAATTATTTTATTTTTTAGAAAAATTTCTTGATTTTTTCGATGAAAGATTCGGGAGCCGGACGAGGTTTATTGCTCTTCATATCTACAAATACTAAAGTGGTTGTTCCTTCATTTAATAACTCGTTCTTTTGATTGTATATTTCATAATCAAAAGTAATCCGGGCTGTAGGCAATTCTTTTATGGTAGTTTTTATAGAAAGTAAATCGTCATACAAAGCAGGCTTTAAAAATTTGAGACTACAAGTATATACGGGTAGCATAATTCCGCTATCTTCCATTTCTTTATAACTCGTACCTAATTGCCGTAACGCCTCTACTCTTCCTACTTCATAAAAATGAGTGTAATTACCATAATAAACATATCCCATTTTATCGGTTTCGGAATACCTAACCCTAACTGTTGTTTCGGAAACGTACATAAAATTTACAATAATTTAAACTCAATGAAGATACATATTTTTTAATACAAAACACCAAAAAAATATAAATATTATTTATTTTTTTCATGCAATTTATCCTATTAAAATAAGTATAATTGCATTGCTTTTAATTGAAATACGAAAGCACTATTTTAATGAGAAAACTACTCCACTACTCTATATATACTATTGCATTATTTTGCGTTTTAGTTGCTTGTACATCCGCTCCAAAATTACAGAAAGTGGAAACCAGCATGCTGGAGCTTAACTCCAAAACAGTTGCACCAAGCGACTCGAGCTTCATAAAAACTGTTCTTCCATATAAGACTAAAATGGATTCGATTATGAGTGAAGTTTTGGGTACATCTGAGCAAGCATTATTAAAAGGATTACCAGAGGGAACATTAGGAGATTTTGTTTCGGATGCTGTTTTGAAAAAAACGAATGATGCATATAATCCGAGCGATAATATTAAAGCGGATATCTGTTTATTAAATAATGGTGGATTAAGAAGTCAGCTTCCAAAAGGTAAAATAACTTTAGGAAATGTTTTTGAATTAATGCCTTTTGAAAATGAAATTGTGATTCTCACTTTAAGTGGAGAAAAAACGAAACAATTATTTGAATCATTAGTAGAAAATAATGGTGCTCCTTTTTCAGGAGCAATTGTAAAAGGGAAAGGGAAAAAAATGACTGAATTAAAAATCGGTGGAAAGGATTTTGATGTTTCTAAAACATACAAAGTAGCAACTTCCGATTATTTAGCAGGTGGTGGCGATAAGTATTATTTTTTTTCTTCTCCAATAAAAGTTGATACTCTAAAATATAAATTGAGAGATGCTATAGTTGACTATATAAAGGAAGAAAACAAAAAAGGTAACACTATTAAAGTAGCAATAGATGGAAGAATCAAGTATGAATAGCAGAAGAGAGTTTCTAAAAAAAACAGCTTTTGCCGGAGCTGGATTCGTTGCTTTTAATTCGATTCCAAACGATGTTCTTGCAAAAACAGAAATGGTGAAAATAACCATTTTGCATACAAACGATGTGCATAGTCATGTGGATCCGTTTCCTGATAACGATCCGAAATATGCAGGTTTAGGAGGAGCAGTGAGAAGAGCTGCATTGATTAAAAAAATCAGAAATGAAGAAAAGAATGTTTTGTTATTTGATGTAGGAGATATTTTTCAGGGCACACCTTATTTTAATATGTATGGAGGCGAACTGGAATTTAAATTAATGAGCATGATGCAATACGATGCATCAACAATAGGAAATCATGATTTTGACAATGGTTTGGATGGTTTAGTAAAACAGTTGCCAAATGCCAATTTCCCATTCATTAATTGTAATTACGATTTCTCAGATACAGTGATGGCCGGGAAAACAATCCCACATAAAATCTTTATAAAGGATGGAATTAAGATTGGTGTTTTTGGTGTAGGTATAGAATTAGCTGGTTTGGTAGATAAACGTATGTCGGGAAATACAAAATATCTTGATCCTTTGGTGAAAGCTGCAGAAGCTACCCATTATCTAAAAAACGAGCAAAAATGTGATTTGGTAATTTGTCTTTCTCACCTTGGCTATAAGTATGAAAATAAAAAAGTTAGCGATGTTGAACTTGCAAAACAGTCAAAAAACATTGATGTGATTTTAGGAGCACATACTCATACATTCCTTGATACGCCTGCATCTTACAAGAACAGTGACGGAAAAGAAGTGTTGGTTGCTCAAGTTGGATGGGCCGGAATTCGACTTGGTAGAATTGATTATATTTTCGAAAGAAAAAACAAAAAAAAGGCTGTAGAAGGGTACTCTATAAAAATTTCGAATAAGTCAATAGTTATATGAAAATATTTTTAACTTTTTTTTCATTATAAATGAGGTAACTTAGGATAAGTTATATATATTTACAGCGTAATACCTGAAAACAGGGGTTTTAAAAGAGAAAATAAGAAGTTCAACATATATAATTAAGGGTCACGAATGGAGAAAGCATTTACTAAAGTATGGGAGAATTGTCTGGGGATAATTAAGGACAATGTTAGTTCACAAAGTTTTAAAACATGGTTCGAACCGATAAAACCGATTAAATTAAGTTCTAATGTATTAACAATACAAGTACCTAGTCAGTTTTTTTACGAGTGGTTAGAAGAACACTACATTACTTTATTAAAGAAAACAATTAAAAAAGAATTGGGTTCTGAAGGAAGATTGGAATACAGTATTATTATGGAGAACAACTATAATAATAGTTCGAAACCTTATACCGTAAAAATACCTACTAATAATAAAAAGGAATTAAAAAATCCTTCTGTTTCAATGCCAATTGATTTAAATCAAAACAGCATTCGTAACCCATTCATTATTCCAGGATTAAAAAAGGTAAATGTTGAATCACAATTAAATGCAAATTATTCATTTGAAAATTTGGTTGAAGGTGATTGTAATCGATTAGCTCGTTCAGCAGGATTTGCAGTTGCAAATAAACCGGGTGGAACTGCATTTAATCCTTTATTGATTTATGGTGGTGTTGGATTAGGTAAAACACATTTGGCTCATTCTATCGGAATTCAAATCAAAAATGAATTTCCTAACAAAACGGTGCTTTATGTTTCTTCGGAAAAATTCACTCAACAATATATTGACTCAGTTAGAAATAACAATCAAAACGATTTTGTTCATTTCTATCAAATGATTGATGTTTTAATTATTGATGATGTTCAATATTTTGCAGGGAAAGAAAAAACACAAGATGTATTCTTCCACATCTTCAATCACTTACACCAAACAGGTAAACAATTAGTTTTAACAGCTGATAAAGCGCCTGTTGAATTACAAGGATTTGAACAAAGATTATTATCTCGTTTCAAATGGGGTTTAGCTGCAGATTTGCAAACACCCGGTTTAGAAACACGTATCGCAATTCTAGAAAAGAAGGTTTATGCTGATGGTTTGGATCTTCCAAAAGAAGTAATCGAATATTTAGCTTATAGTATTACTACAAATGTCCGCGAATTAGAAGGTGCACTTATTTCATTGTTGGCTCAGTCCTCTATGAATAAGAAAGCAATCACTTTGGAATTGGCGAAACAAATGATTGATAAATTCGTAAAAAATACTGCACGCGAAGTATCTATTGATTATATACAAAAGGTTGTTTGCGATTATTTTGACTTGCCAATTGAATTATTGAAATCAAAAACACGTAAACGTGAAGTGGTTCAAGCACGTCAAATCGCAATGTATTTTGCAAAAAGTATGACAAAATCATCTTTAGCAACAATTGGATTGCATTGTGGTGGAAAAGATCATGCAACTGTTTTACATGCATGCCGCACGGTAAACAACTTGATGGATACCGACAAACGTTTTAAAAATTATATCGAGGAGTTGAACAAGAAAATAAGCATTCAATAAAAAAATTAAAACTCTCTAAACTAAAATTAGGAATCAGTAAACTTATCTGATTCCTATTTTTGTTTAAAACCTATTTCGAAATGAAAATAGTACTACTCAAAAAGCCACTATCTGCCCTTCTTACTATAGTGCTTTTGCTGTTTTCTGTCCTGCCAATAAAAGCGCAATTATTTAATTTCCGGAACTACTCTTTAGAAGACGGTTTATCTCAATCTGAAATAAATTGTATTTATGAAGATAGCAGAGGCTACTTATGGATTGGAACTGCCGGAGGAGGAATGTGTCGCTTTGATGGTAAAGAATTTAAAACCTATGAAGTAAAAGATGGTCTGTGCGGACAAATTATTACTTCCGTTGCGGAAGACCAATCACATTCCCTGATAATAGGAAATCAAAACGGTGAACTATGTAAGTTCAATGGCAAATCATTTTCTCCCATACAAGATAAAAAGTTTTCCGGTGGAAATATCAAATTTATAGTAGAAGACGATGGAAATAATTCAATTGTTGGAAAAGACAATCAAATAATAAAATACAATGGAAAACAATTTGAATTATTGCCAATAAAAGGTGATACGTTAAAGTCGTTCGTTGTTAATTGCTACAAAAAAGACAGCAGAAATATTCTTTGGATTGGAACTGACCATGGCTTGCTTGTATTGAAAAATCAGACATTACTGAGAGTCACAGAAATGGAGTATATCAACAACTCCAACATCACTTCATTGTCGGAAGACGTTAATGGAAACATTTGGGCCATTACAGATAAATTTAATTTTTACAAAATAAAAATTGTTGGCCCATCCCACTACCAGGTAAAATCAAGCAAGATCGATTCAGTAAAAATTCCGGTTGATTCTAAAATAAATGCAATTCATTTTGATGCAAAGAATCAGCTTTGGATCGCTACTCATAATAAAGGAGTTTATAAATATGCAAACGAGCAATTAACCAACTTTAATCAAACGAATGGAATGTCGGTTGATAATGCCAGCAATATTTTTGAAGACAAATCAGGGAACCTATGGTTTGGTACTAGTGGCGGTGGCTTGGTAAAATTCACCAATCAGGCATTTACATATTATGAGAACTTAGAAGGTTTTAAAGAAAAGGACATTTTTGCTATTTGCGCTGATAAAAAAGGAAACATTTGGGTGGGAACAAGTTTACATGGAGTTTATAAATACGATGGCAACACAGTAACAAATGTTTCAAAAACAGCCAACCTTGGAACCGTTGAAGCAAGATGCATATACAGTGACTCAAAGGAAAATGTCTGGATTGGAACTACAAAAGGTTTGATAAAATACGATGGGACATTTCATACGTATACAGAACCAGGTTGTGAAAATATCCGTGCAATTTTTGAAGATGTTGCCGGTAATATCTGGATAGGAACAAGAGGTCACTTTGCCTTTATTTTTGATGGACAAAAATTTAAGCAAATTACACCAAAGGAAGGACTGGGTAATGAAAATGTTTATTCATTTGTTCAGGACAGAAACGGGAAAATATGGATGGGCACAGGCGGAGGCGTGTTTGTTTATGACAAAGGAAAAATAAACAAAATGTATTCAACAAATGATGGCTTATGTAATTCCTATGCAGGAAGCATGGTGATTGATAAGTTTGGAACTATTTGGGTTGGAACAGATAATTGTGTTGCACGTTTTGATGGAGGAAAATTTTTCAGCATCACTACAAAAGAAGGATTGGCATCAGGAACTGTTTATTTATTGAATACTGATAACTACGGTAATATTTGGGTGGGAACAAATAAAGGTTTAGATAAAATTATTTTAAACTCAAAAGGCGAAGTAGATTTTATCAGAAATTATGGGAAAGACGAAGGGTTCAAAGGAATAGAATGTAATTCAAGAGCAACCAGTATTGATGGTGAAGGATGCTTGTGGTTTGGAACAATAAAAGGTGCGATTAAATTTGACCCGAGAGAAGAATTAATACGCAAACCGGAAGTTCCATCCTTAAATATCACACAGATAAAATTGTTTTATGATGAAATAGATTGGAAAAAATATTCTGACACGCTTTCTGAATGGTATAATCTGCCTATAAATTTAGTGTTGGCTCACAACGAAAATCACATCACATTTGACTTTGCAGCCATGAGCAAAACATTACCTGAAAATATCCGCTATAGCTTTAAATTGGAAAATTTTGATATGGAATGGAGTCCTTATGATGAAGTAAATACTACCACCTACTCCAATTTACCTCCCGGAAAATATAAATTTATGGTGACTGCAGAAACCAGAGCGGGAATTGAAACAACTAAAGCACAAGAGTTTTCATTTGAGATTACCAAACCGTTTTGGACAACCTGGTGGTTTATCGTTTTATGTGTAATAGGAATTGCAGCAGCAATTTATGGCTACAACGAATACCGTAAGCACAAACAAGAATTGTATCTTGAGAGATTAGAAAAGATTATAGAACAACGTACTGCAGAAATTATTAAACAACGCGATGAGAATGAAATTCTTTTAAAGGAAGTACACCATCGTGTAAAAAATAATTTACAGATTATTAACAGCTTGATAAATATTCAATCCGATTATGTGAATGATCCCAAAGCTGCAGAATTATTCAGAGAAATCAGAAACAGGATACGTACAATTTCTCTTGTCCATGAAAAGCTATATAAATCAACCGATTACGGCAATATCAATGTAAAGGAATACCTAAACATGTTGGTTGAAAATTTAATTGACACTTATAGCATAGACAAAGAAATAAAACTAAAACTTGATTTAGAAGTACAGCATTTTAATTTAAATACAATTATTCCTTTAGGGTTGTTGTTAAATGAAGTTATTTCCAATTCATTTAAGTATGCCTTTAAAAATATTGAAAACGGTCAAATTGAAATTATTCTTCATAAATCAGCTGCTGATGAGTATTCTATGATTATTGGTGATAATGGAAAAGGATATGATATAAAATTACTTTCTACAAATAATTCTACCTTAGGATTAGAGTTAATTAAGATATTAGCAAGTCAACTAAACGGAACCATTGAACGAATGGACAAACCGGGAACCTATTATCTGTTAAAGTTTAAACCACTAAAAGATTAGTTCTTTATGCAGAAAATTTTAATGGTTTGCCTGGGAAATATTTGTCGTTCACCACTTGCAGAAGGCATCTTAAGACATAAAACAAACAAGCTGGGAATAGATGTATTTATTGATTCCGCAGGAACTTCCAATTATCATATAGGAGAACATCCCGATAAACGTACAATTTCAAATGCCTTAAAGAACGGTGTTGATATTTCTGAATTAAAAGCAAGGCAATTTAAAGTATCAGATTTTGATGAATTCGACATTGTTTTTGTAATGGATAGTTCCAATTATACAAACGTGATTGATTTGGCCAGAAACAAAAATGATATTAATAAAGTGGAACTTATTTTAAACAGAGTTCATCCAAAATCTAATATGCCTGTTCCTGATCCTTATTTTGGTGGCGAAGAAGGATTTCAAAAAGTTTTCGATTTACTGGATAATGCTTGTGATGTAATAGTTGAACAGTTACAGTCTAATAAATAAGTTAAATGAGTTCTAAAGGCATTCTCTATTTAATTCCAACCACTCTTGGTGAAACTGCCGAAACTGCTGAAGTAATTCCTACAAAAATAAATTTGCTCATAAATACTATTGATGAATATATTGTAGAAAATGAGAAAACAGCTAGGCACTATTTAAAAAAATTAGGTATAAAAAAACCTTTGCAGGAAATAGTTCTGCATGCATTAAACCAGCATACGGCTACTATTGAAATTTCCGGTTATTTAAAATCAATAAATGAAGGAAAAAGTATAGGAGTGATATCAGAAGCCGGCTGCCCGGGAGTAGCTGATCCCGGCTCTGAAGTTGTGCGATTGGCTCATTTGAATAACATCCAGGTAATTCCTTTAGTTGGTCCCTCTTCTATTTTATTGGCTTTAATGGCTTCAGGATTTAACGGGCAAAGTTTTGCATTTAACGGATATTTACCAAAAGAACGGGGAGACAGAATAAAAAAAATAAAAGAATTGGAAAAACTGGTTTACAATAAAAGTCAAACCCAACTATTTATAGAAACACCTTACCGCAATATGCATCTCTTGGAAGATATTTTATCTAACTGTGATGCAAAAACAAGATTGTGCATAGCATGTGATATAACTCTTCCAACAGAATACATAAAAACCAAAAGCATTGGTGAATGGAAAAAACAAATTCCGGATATTGCCAAGCGCCCTACCCTCTTTTTGATTTATAAATAATTACAATTTTAAAGCTTTTGCGTGACGGGAAGATTTTGCAGGATTCCAATTATCCTTGTAAGATGCTTTAAAGAACAGTTCTTGAATATAAGCTGTTGTTCTTACAATCCTTAAAAAGTATCCGAAATAAAATACCATCAAAGGAAGATAGATCATAAAATAAGAAACCGATTCATTTTTACGATCACGGAATGGAGAAAAAACTAAGAATTTTAAAAAATTATTTGCTGTATACAACAAGATATTTAATGGTATAATGAAGAATAACTGGCTTCCAAAATTGATGATCATGTCAGCGATATAAAAATACCACTTCACATTTAAAATCAAATTGTAAGTTATATTTTCGACAAAAGAAATGAAATTGGACCAACGGAATGAATCGTTTGCATAAAAAACATCTTTATGCTTTCGTAACCGGAAACGGATTAAAGATTTATCCCAGCGTAACCGTTGTTTTATCAGCTTTTTAAAGGTGTTTGGAACACTTGTCTGACAAATGGCTGATGGTTCAAAATGTATTTTATAACCAAGCTTTCTGATTTTAACAGTAATATCTCCATCCAATCCCGGTCCGATATCCCAACCTCCTAATCTGTCAAGTGCTTCTTTTTTAAATGCTCCGAACGCTCCGGAAATAACACGGTAAATTCCTAACTCGCTGGATGCAATTCTCCCAACAGAAATTGTATCCATATATTCAATGGCTTGAAGTGTTGCACATACACTTTCTTTATAATTTCTTACCTGCACGTTTCCACCAATTGCACCAATATTTAAATCGTAATAAAACGGAACTAAAATATTTTCAATAGCATCCCGGTCATAAGAACAGTCGGCATCCAAATGAATAATATATTGCCCGCGGGAATAACGCAAACCTAAATTTGCAGCAGAAGCCTTTCCTCCTCGGACCTCGTTACGGTAATAGGCATCTATATACCCGTTTTTCTTAAGACTACGGCATATTTCAGGAGTTTGGTCATCGGAGCCATCATCAATAACTATCAGCTCAAAATTTTGATACGTTTGCTCTCTTAATGAATTAGCCAGTTTATAAATATGCTGACCTTCATTTTTACCGGGTACAATTATGGAGACGAATGGTTGTTTTTCCAATAAGGTCAGACGGGCATCTGCAATTCTACTTTTGCGAAAAAAGCCGGTAAACTTCCATAAAACTAAAGTAGTGATCTCAATAAGGAAGAAACGAAAAAATTCGAAGATGAAAAAGAACCAGAACATCCTGAAAAATTTAGCCATATCCACCGAAGTGGCATAGTTGTAGAACTCATCTATGAAGCGCATTAACATTAGTCGAACAGGTCTTTTGTTAATTCTTGTAACTGAAGCTCTGCTTTTGCATGAGTATGTAAAATTTTTCCTCTATGAAGTACTTTTACATCAAAGCCATTAAAGTTTGTTTTTATAACTTTTTCAATTAAAATACTCAAATGCATCAGTTGCTGTTCTGCTTGCATCGAATCGGTATTCATTAATCCTAAATACAAAGTTGAAGAGTTTTCAAAAGCAATAAAATCAGCAGGTTTAATGTTTTCCCGGATCATATTCACTAAATCTTCCAACAAGGTTTTTTCTGCTTTCTTTCCAATCTTATTATACAATTCAAATATGTTCTCCAGATTTATTAAAGCTATACTTGTTTTTTGTGATGGACTGGCTTTTATTCTTTCCAATTCATAATGCAGCATAACTTTAAATGTTGCCATGTTGATTGTTCCAAAAATATCTTCAATCTCTTGTCCTGACGATAAGAAACCGTTAGTAGCCGCTGCTCTGCCCTTTTTAGTTAATTTATAAACGTTAATTGATTTTGGAATTAAATATTGTACCTCAATATCCTGAGAGCAGGAAATACATTTTGCTTTCACAAAGAAATCCTGAAAATTATTATCACAACTATTGCAGTGATGGATAATGGACGGCTTATCGTAATCCACACCAATGTGACGAAGCCCTTTGTTACATTTCGGACAAGTTAAAGTATTATCAATCGGGTTTTTAAAATCAGAAATTGGTCCGATAAACGCACATGGAAAATGATGCACCAGATCTTCGGATTTAGAATTGGAAGAATTGCAGTGCGGACACACTTCTCTGTAACTTAAAAAACCGCTGCTGCATTGGTTACAAAGGTAAATTCTCTCATGAAAATCAGGCCAGATCAATCCTTCTCTTTCTGCCCAGTCAAAAATTTCCAAAACCTGTGCTTCTTCAGCATCATCAAAATGAACAGAAATTTCAGGGAATGTATATCCTATAATAGAGTTTAAGTCGACATAAGGTTTTAATGTTTTGAGTTCCCGGGTATACATATAATTGAGAACCTTTTTCATTGTTTGCGCTTCGAAAGATGGAATCAGCTGATAATCTAGCTGAGTAGTTTTAAAGAATATTTGTTTTACAACTTCGGCAATTTCTTTGATCTGATCATACGAATACACTAATCCATCATGCAGGTAATTCAGAAATGGGTCTTTTGATTCTTTATAATTGATTAAAAATATCGGTTTTAAATAAAATTCAGGATTGTAGTGGGTTCTGATTTTTTTAATGATGTATCTTGCAAAATCGTGATCACGTGCATCAACAATCAGAGCATCATATCCCATGAGGTGTTCAATCTTTAAACTGGAATTTGCATCCACTGTGTAAAACAGTAAATTCTCATACTCAATTTTATTTTCAACTATTTCTACTTTATCAAACTTCATCATGAATCCTAGTTTTTAGTATTTAAACTTAGTAACTGAAACACCCATTTTAAAAAATGCTCTCCAATGCTCATATTCATTATCGTTTACAGGATAAATATCAGCGGCAATTGTTCTTGTTGTAGGTTCGTAACGCTTCTGAAATTCATCCGGTAAAGGATAAGTAGAATAATAGAAACGTTTTATGATTCCTTTGCTGTCTGTTCCATCAGGAAATTCAATGTTTACTAAATCACCTTCATGAAAATAATTTAGATCAGCCTGCTCAAAAAAGCCTTTCACATACATAGGAGTATTTTTGTGTATCGCCATTATCTGCTCTGATTTTAAAGCAACTTCAAACTGGCGGGTATAAATACGTGTAACCGTTCCATCAATAGGAGAATAAAAAACCCGGATTCCATTTTCATCAGCATCGCCAGTTCCGCCACCACCAATAGAAGCCGTTTTTGTGCTTTTTACACGTGGTTCTTTGATCATACTGTTCAATTGCTTTAACAATCCGTATAATTGATTATTTTCACTGCTCAATTTGGCTATTGTTGTATTTAAACGTAATATCTCATTCTGAACATAATCCAAACGGTTTTTTGGTAATACATCCAACACAATTTCATTTTGCAAGCGTTGGATTTCGCTTTTATAACTTGTAATAAGTGCTGTTGATTCGGTAATATCAATTTTATTTAATGCTACCTTTTTCATCAAAGCATACTTTTCTTTTTCAATCCAATCCCACTCATTATCGTAACTTGTAGCATTTACAGTTCCATTCAAGGATAAATTGCCCCACAAATTATCCTTATCAAGTGTATATGTAAATAATGAATCTCCAACTTTTACAGTGTCTCCTTCCTCTCTTTGATAAGCTAAAATTCTGCAATCATCTGTTAATCGTATACTCACATTTTCGAACAATACCTGACCATCGGCTTGAATAAAAAATATTTTACTGATGGCGTAGTATCCAATAAAAAATGCTACAAGCGATAAAAAAACGACATAGATTATCCTGTCCCAATTTCTTTTAGGCTTTTTAAAATCTTCGTTTACTACACGAATGACCGAATCCTTACGTTTAAAATCTACACTTTTCAATTTTATAGTTTATTATTTATCCTGATTTACACTTTGTTCATCTAATTTTACAAAGGTCTCTAAATCGTGCAATGCAAATTTAGATGTATTCAACGTTATACTCAATTCATTTATCAATTTTTCACATTCAGTTCTGTTCTTAAAATCTTTTGCTCTTAAAGCAATTATAGTTTTAGAAAAATCAAATCCAAATTCTTCTTTTGTCTTTCTGATTATATATTCAGCATTCGGGTGCTCATAAGCCATCAAATAAACCAAATCCGATTGAGCATAAATTTCTTTTAAGATAGTTTCCGGATAAAAAACAGGTATAGAAGCTGTTAATTTCATACCTTTTGAAGAACAATATGCTTTTACTTTTTTGAGCAGCTCAACATATTGGTTCAGATATTTCTCCTTATTAGTTTCATAATCTGTTAAAACATGCGGTTCAACATCTAAGTGAATTGCTGAGACAAGCTTCAAATCAATTCCGTTGGTTATAGAATCCAAATAAACACTTGGATCTTTTGAAGAAAGCAATTTATTGTTTCCTACCAGTAATTCCGATTGAACACCTTTTGAATTAAGCTTGCTGAATAATGCCAATGCTTCAGCTTTATTTGCCTGATCTTTTCTCAGAGAAATAATTGCTGTAGAAATTTTATTTAAACGAACATATTCTTCAATGTATTCAGGAGAATACTTTGTTTGTGCCTCCGACCAAATATATAATGCTTTATTTGTTTTTTCGTGAACAATTTTTAAAGTATCAACCTTGTAAGGTTGAATAAAAGCAGCTACTTCGGAACCCGGTATTTTTGCATTGATATCCAGTAATTGCAGATACATTTCTTGCTGCAAGTCCAACAACTCAATATCAACAGCCATAACTTCATCTAATAAATTCAAAGCAGCCAAAGGATTAAACTCGTAATCACCAAACTTTTGTTTTACCCGTTCAACACGAATTAACTCTTCGTACTTCTTTCTCTTCTCAAAAAAATTATTGTACTGTTTCAACTTGTATCTGAATTCATAAAACGAGTTCAATAAATCTGTTTCATTAGTAGATGCCAGTTCTTTTTGCTGATACTCGAGTAATTTTGCTTGGGCAGATACTACATTCTTATTTGCTTTTATTCCCAATGGAATTGGAACAGAAACACCAATTCCTGCCGACACAAAACTTCTGTTTGTAACAGTTGATGTAACTAAATCGTAGTAATTATAACGCAATTGTGTATTCAAGCGAATATCACTCAAAGGCTTGTTTGCAAGTTCCAGATTCGCAATTTGCAATTTCAGAATACTGTCATTTGCGATTTTATTTTCATTGTAAGAAAAAGTTTTGGAAATATCCACATCAAACAAAGGCAATACATTTTTCGGAAGTTTATCCGGGTCCAACTGCATTGCCAACTGATCATTATAGCTTTTATAAATTTGACTCATACTCCCAATGTCCACCTGCTGCTGCATAATATTCAGCAATTCGATACGTGGCAAATGTTTAAGCAAATACAATTCGTTAGCAATCGTTATTTTATCATTGATGATTTGCTGGCGTTTTTCTAATAATTTTATTTTGTGAATATTAAAAGCGTAAATTATTTTATGAGAAATGGCAATGTATTCGTCTCCTGCAATTTTTGTTTTAGGTTTAAGTGAATGAATTGCATTTTCATTTTTTAATATTTTTTGCTTGTAACGATTAGTAATAATTCCATCTGAAAGTATATTCCAATCCAATCCAGCCTGAAATCTCCGATTATAAGCTAAATCATCATCGGAATTAAATCCGGGAGAAAAATTTTCAAGGTAATTTGCAGTTCCCTGTAAGCCGATATCTTGCTTTAAAAGAGCAATTTTAGCATCATTTACTTTTTTCTGATAATCAGCTACTGAAACCGAATCTTTTACTTTAATAGCATAGAGTTCAGGAATAATGGCATAGCTTTCGTAAACAGGACGAGCATTGGATATGTCGTTGTATTTTTTCCAAAACACAGTTAAATCAGCTATTTTAGAGCTTATAAGAGAATCTTTATTATAAGAAGGCTGAGCAAATGAATAAAAAGCAAGCAAACACAAAAAATGTGTAAAAAATCCTTGTATGGCTTTTTGTTTCATTGTTGGGAGCAAGCTATTGTTTTAAATAAGGGAAGCGAAATTAATGATTATTCATCAGTAAAACAAAAGAATTAAGCCAATAAATAAAGGGGTTTAGCGAAACTTGTTAATGAAATAACAATGAATTAAAGTCGCTTTTCAATTTGATATTTATTTCTATCGGAAGAACTGCGGGAAATAAGTTCACCAATAAAACCGGCCAGGAATAGCTGAGTTCCAATGATCATGGCAACCAAAGCTAAGTAAAATAAAGGTTTATCAGTTACATCACGAGTAGGAATTGCGTAAGCCGACTTATATACTTTTTCGATAATCAGATACAAGGAAAGTCCACCACCCATTACGAAAGACAAGGTTCCCCAAAAACCAAAAATATGCATGGGGCGTTTACCGAATTTAGAAACAAAAGTGATAGACATTAAGTCTAAAAAGCCATTAATAAAGCGTTCAAGACCAAATTTTGTCACTCCGTATTTGCGTTCGCGGTGTTGAACAACCTTCTCCTCTATCTTAGTAAATCCTGCCCACTTCGCAATAACAGGAATATAACGATGCATTTCACCATAAACTTCTATGTTCTTTACAACGGCCTTGCTATACGCTTTTAAGCCACAATTAAAATCGTGAAGATTGTTAATTCCACTGGCTTTCCGGGTCGCCCAATTAAATAATTTAGTTGGAATTGTCTTTGAAAGAGGATCATAACGCTTTTGTTTCCAACCTGAAACCAAATCCAACCCGTCAACAGCAATCATTTTATATAATTCAGGAATTTCATCAGGAGAATCCTGCAAATCAGCATCCATAGTAATTACAACATCTCCCTGAACAGCTTCGAAACCAACATTTAAAGCGGCCGATTTACCATAATTTCTGCGGAATTTAATGCCTCTGATATTCTGATTTTTAGCTGACAGCGCCTCTATAACAGTCCAGGATTTATCTCTGGAACCATCATCAATCAATATTATCTCATAGGAATAAGAAAAAGTAGTCATTACCCTTTCAATCCAATCACACAATTCGGGTAGAGATTCTTCTTCGTTATATAGAGGTATTACAACTGAAATGTTCATAATGGCAAATATATAGACAAAATACGTATCTAAATGAGAGAATTATGGATTTTTAACAGACTGCTAATAAGTAGACAATGAGCAGTAGACAATAGACAAAAAAGAAAAGTGTCCGTCTTTGGCGTCATTGCGAGGAACGAAGCAATCTCTCAATAAAAAGACTAGAAATACCAATTAGCAAGATTGCTTCGTTCCTCGAAATGACGTTCTTGAAAAAAAATTCCCTTTTCAGATTAGAAAAAATTCGTACTTTCGCGTTGGGGTAGGTCCATTCAAGCAGCTCCCTTTAACCCTCCAGGTGCGGAAGCAAGCAAAGGTATCAGGTTGAGCGCTGTGTTATGGTAACTTGCCCCTTCTTTTTTTCTCTACGAATAATACGAAAAAACGAATTACGAATCTAGGCCCATTTTTAACGCTTAGTATTTCAATAGCTACTTATCAAGACTTTTCCACATCTACTTTTTTGATTGTAATACTTTCTATTTTTGCCTTAATTAACCAATCAACCTAATTAACCCAATTAACTTATTCATATGAAATTTTTTATCGATACAGCAAACCTTTCACAAATTAAAGAAGCACAAGACTTAGGAGTTTTGGATGGTGTAACTACAAATCCTTCATTAATGGCAAAAGAAGGAATCAAAGGAGAAAAAAATATCCTGAAACATTATGTTGACATCTGTAAAATTGTAACGGGTGATGTAAGTGCTGAAGTAATTTCTACTGATTTTGCAGGAATAGTAAAAGAAGGAGAAGCATTGGCAAAATTGCACAAACAAATTGTTGTAAAAGTTCCAATGATAAAAGACGGTGTAAAAGCAATAAAATATTTTTCTAAAAAAGGAATCCGTACAAATTGCACTTTGGTGTTTTCTGCCGGGCAAGCATTGTTAGCAGCAAAAGCAGGAGCATCATATGTTTCTCCATTCATTGGAAGATTAGATGACGTTTCAACTGATGGTTTGCGTTTGATTGAAGACATTCGTGTAATTTATGATAACTATGGTTACGAAACAGAAATTTTAGCTGCATCTGTTCGTCATCCAATGCACATTATCAACTGTGCACAAATTGGAGCTGATGTTGTAACTTGTCCGTTAAGTGCAATTACTGCATTATTGAAACATCCTTTAACAGATAGCGGATTAGCGCAGTTTTTGGCAGACGCTAAAAAATAAATAGACAATAGGCAGTAGGCAATAGACAATTTAAAAAATTGTTCTTAAAAATGCCTACTTTTTTATTTTTTGTCTATTGTGTACTGTTTCATTTGTCTACTGAAAAAATGCTTCTCCGAATAAATCCAGAAAAACCGAATTACGATGAAATTGCACAAGTAGTAACTTGCTTGCGCGATGGTGGAGTTGTGATATATCCTACTGATACGGTTTATGGAATTGGCTGTGTCATAAACAAACAAAGAGCTGTTGAGCGCGTCTGCAAAATCAAAGGTGTTGATCCTGAAAAGGCAAACTTCTCTTTTATTTGTTCTGATTTAAGCCACCTTGCAGATTTTACAAAACCAATTTCTACTACAACCTACAAAGTGATGAAAAAAGCTTTGCCTGGTCCATTTACTTTTATTTTGGAAGCCAACAACAATGTTCCGAAATTATTCAAGAGCAAAAAAAAGACAGTAGGAATTCGAATTCCAAAAAATACTATTTGTTTAGAAATTGTAAAACAATTGGGAAATCCCATCATGAGTACATCCGTTCACGATGATGATGAAATAATTGAATACACTACCGACCCGGAATTAATTCACGAAAAGTATAAAGACATTGTAGACATTGTAATTGCCGGAGGTTATGGAAACAATGAAGCGTCAACCATTGTTGATTGCAGTGAAGGTGAATTTGAAATTATACGACAAGGATTGGGCGTGCTGGAAGAGTTTTTGTAAATTAGTATTATGTTCAAAAAATGTTTTCTATTTCTTTTATTTATTCTCCCCTTCCTCTCCTATTCCCAAAAAATAAACCGTTTCAAGAATAAAGAACGACATGGAAAATGGATTATTTTTACTGATTCAACGCAAAAGCAAATTGATAATATTGGCAGATATAGAAAAGGCATTCAAAAAGGAACCTGGAAATATTACAATGAAAAAGGAATATTAGTTAAACAAGATAAGTATAGATTCAGAAAAATTTCCACATCTTATTATCACCCAAACGGAAAAATTCAAAAACAAGGCAAAGCAAAAATTGTTCAAGAGGAAAAAACCTTACACTTCTTTTATTATGGAGATTGGCTTGTATACGATACGGCTGGCAGTTTAATTAAAAAACAAGTTTATAAAAGAGGAATAAAGATTTCAGAAGTTGACTATAAAATATCTGCTGAGAAAAACATAAACGATTCCCTGGTACTGGTTTTAAGAAATATTAATCAAACTATTTACAAGTATCACGACAGTGTCAATCTTGCCGAAAAAGTTCATGGAAAAACTTCATTCCAATATCAAAGAGCAGTTTCTTTAAACGCCTTGCATACATCAAAACTCTTAGATGAAATAAGCAATATCATTACAAAGCATGGTTATCCCGGAAAAACTTTAGTTGGAAGTGATTATACAATTGTTTTTTCAATCATTAGTTTATCAAATAAAGCCTACAAAGAAAAATATTACGACATTATTGTTGATGCAGCTAATAAAGGAGAACTAGACTGGACAGATGTCGCATTTTTTGTTGACAAAGTAAAAGTCGCAAAAAATGAAAAACAAATTTATGGAACTCAGTACAAATTAGACACGCAGCAAAAGAAATTCTTATTCTATCCAATTGAAGAATTAGAAAAACTGAATGAAAGAAGAAAAAAAGTTGGTTTGGATGAAATGAATGTACTGGAGTTGAATTTTGTTGAGTATTAAACCGTTCATTTCTCCACAGGAAAACCCTTTTGCACCCAATCTTCTTTAATTCCAACCGGAATATTCAACACTTTAGCATTTTTGTAACCTTCATCAATTAAGTATTTTATTGCCGGCCGAATGTTAGGACAGTTATCAGAAGAACAGCAACCACAATAAACTACTATTTGTTTGTCTTTTGCAACCTTGCTGACTTCAAACTTAAACTTTTTCATCCCTTCGTCTGTATTCAAAGCACCAATGTTAATAGCACCTTTTATCTGATCAACATTGCCAACATTAAAAATGATCGGTTTCACAGCTTTTGGATTCAGAATTAAGTTTGCTAATTCCTGTGGTTGAATTAAGTTCTCTTTTTTTATTGGATCTTGTTTTGTGAAAGAGAAAAACAAGATAACAAGTGGTAGTAGAATGAGGATGTGTTTTTTCATGAGAGTTTGTTTTCTCATGATTTAGCAAATTTTATACCACTCTTGATAATCGATATGCTTGTGATGTCACTTCGAGCGGAGTCGAGAAGGACATCAGCATGGTTCTCGACTCCGCTCGAACTGACCTGCCTGAAACATTTGAGTAAAAGACTACTTCCCCAACACCTTAAACTCCGTTCTCCTGTTCATTTGACGGTGTTCATCGCTGTCATTAATTACTTTCGGTTTAGTATCACCGTAGCCTTTGTATGATAAACGTTTTGCATCAATACCATTTGCTACTAAATAATCGAAAACTGCTTTGGCTCTGTTATGTGAAAGTGTTTGATTCATTTTTTTATCTCCAACGTTATCTGTATGTCCGCTTAATTCTCCTGAAATAGTTTTGTTTTTATTCAGGAATTCAACCACTTTATTTAATTCTGCTTTTGATTCCGGTTTTAAATCATATTTTGCTGTTTCAAAAAATACATTTTTTAATTCCATTATGTTCTCCAATTCTATTGGTTGCATAGGAACATCCAAAACAATTGGTTTCATTTGATCAGCCAGTTCTTTTAAAGCAAAATTTTCCGAAAAGAATAAATACCCATCAATGGAAGCATTCAACATATAGTTTTTATCAATAGGAACACAAACTAAGAATTCACCGTTTCCGCTGTTTGCATTTGATTCCATCATAACCAATCCTGTTTCCAAATCAATTAATTCGAAATGCGCACCTAGTGGTTTCTTTGTTTTGATATCGTATACTTTTCCTTTTGCATAAGTAACTTTACCCGGACGGGCACCATCATACAAATCAAATTGATATAAATCTAATCCACCTTGTCCGCCTACTCTATTTGAAGCGAAATAAGCCACATTTCCGGATGCTGCCACCAGGATACTGTTTTCATCTCCATAAGTATTGATTGGGTAGCCCAAATTTAGCGGTGCTTGCCATTGTCCTTTTTCATCCATACGGGAAACATACAAATCCAATTTACCCATTCCCACATGTCCGTTTGAACCGAAGTACAATGTTTTTCCATCCGGATGAATAAATACTGATTCTTCTTTTCCAGGTGTGTTAATATTTGGTCCTAGATTTCTTGGAGCACTCCAAACCCCATTTACGTTAAGAGTTGAAACATAAATATCGGTTTCTCCAATTCCACCCGGACGGGCACTTACGAAATAAAGTGTTTTTCCGTCAGCAGCAAAAGAAGGTTGTGTTTCATATTTGTTTGTATTTATCGAGCTTCCGATATTGTAAGGTGTCGCCCATTTTTCTCCCACTTTCTCAGAATAAAAAACATCACAACTTCCATAACCTTTTCTTCCACCAGCGTACATTCCTGCCGCGTTTTCCTGACATGCAACAAAAAACAACAATTGTCCGTCAACCGACAAACAAGGAGCTCCTTCGTTTCCTTCCGTATTAATTCCATTTCCGATAAGCGCAGCAGTTTGCCAAACATTATCCGTTTTCTTGCTTATTAAAAAATCCTCTTGCAGTGGTTTCGCTTCATTTCTATTGTTTCTGGTATACAGCAGAATTTGTTCATCGGCAGTAACAGCAGGAAAATATTCATCAAGGTTTGAATTGATGGCTGTTCCCATATTTTTAGGATCAAAGGGAACAGGGTTTTTAATTGCGTTGATGGCAAAATTGCAATTAGCTAAGTTACGTTCAGCATCTTCTCTTGTATCAGGGTTGATATGCTGTTTTTTCAAAAAACGTTCGTAATCTTTTTTTGCATCATCATATCTTCCGATACTAATTTCCAAATTAGCAAGATTATAGAAGTTTCCTAAGTTAAAATTGGGATTGATAGAAATGGCTTTTACGTATTCATCAATAGCTTTTTCAGGCTGACGCTTCACCTGAAGAATTTCTGCATATAATAAATGAGGTTCAATAAAATTTGCATCCTTTTCAATTGCTTTCAACAATTCTTTTTCAGATTCATCATCTTTACCTGCCTGAAATAATTTTACAGCACTTTCAAATGCAGAAATTGCTTTTTTATTGGTAGAAGTATACTCACCCGGAGGCAACTGCGCTTTGCAGGAAAACAAAACGATTGAGAAAGAAAAAAGAAGCAGTTGTTTCATAATAAATTCATTTCAATTATCATTCCAATTAAGGAATATTCATGTATTTATGTGTTTGTAATGACACGTTCCATTTCGGATTAGCCATTACATAATCAACAATAAAGGGCATCATTTCTTTGCTTTTGCTCCACTCTGGTTGTAAGAATAACTTGCAATCCGCAGAAACATGTTCAGCATTCTTTTCGGCCCACTCAAAATCATTTTTATTGTGAATGATTATTTTTAATTCGTTTGCTTTGGCAAAATTTTCAGATAATGTCGGGCTGGTTTTCTTAGGTGATAAACACACCCAATCCCAAACTCCTGTTAACAAATAAGCTCCGGATGTTTCAATGAATGTTTGAATTCCTTTTGCTTTAAACTGCTTGGTAATATAATCCATGTTGTACATACTGGGTTCACCACCGGTTACAACAACTGCTTTTCCGGAAAATTTACTTGCATTTTCTACAATTAAATCTGCATTTGTAAGCGGATGTAAGGATGCATCCCAACTTTCTTTCACATCACACCAATGACAACCAACATCGCATCCGCCCACACGGATAAAGTATGCAGGTTTTCCAGAATGAAAGCCTTCCCCTTGAATAGTATAAAACTCTTCCATCAAAGGAAGTTCTAATCCTTGCTCCAATAATGTTTTCTGTTGTTTTGTTTCCACTATTCTACTATCAACATTTTAAATTCAAATGGTTCAAAAGCTTCTTTCAAATCAGAAATAAAATTTTTCTCTGATTTTAAATAATACGGAGCGAAATTATCATGACGCTCTTGTAAAATTCCTTCAGGCAAAAATTTATCCTTTAACTTTTTAATTTGATTGATATTTGTTTCTTGCTTTTGTTTCTCCGACTTTATTAATTTATTCTCAATATTTTTTAAACTAGCCAATGCTTTTTGAAACTCTGCTTCAACACTTGCTTTTAAAGTTATGTCTACAGCACTTACTTTAGAAGCCAATTCGCTAAACATCATTGTAAGTTTTTGTTCCTGCTCTTTTAATGAAACATCTGAGCTGGCATTTCTACTTACAAATTCTTTTGTTAATTGATCGATATCTTTAAACAAATCAGCTTTTGATATTCCCAATTTTTGCATTTGCTGTTCTGCTTTTTCATCGCTAAGCAAAGCAAAATTACGGGGCATTAAAACCGGGAAATTAATTTTGTGGTAATCGAACATCGCTTTGTATTCCAACCAATATACAATTTCTCCGGGCCCGCCAACATAAGCTAAATTTGGTAAAATTTTTTGCTGATACAATGGACGAAGTACAACATTGGGACTATATTCATCTGTTTTATAGTTTAATGTTTCTGATGAGGCAACTTCAATCCTTGTGCGGCTATTTTCGGAAAGTTTAAACAAATTTATTTCCCGCGGGTTGACTTGTGCTTTATGCCCGATTTTTTCAAGCTCCTCAATGGTTTTGTTTACAATTTTAAAGTTGGTATTATTTGATATGTCATCTTTAATAATATCTGAAAACTCAGATTTTAAACGAATATCATCTGCATCCAAAATTACCAAACCGTAGTTTGAAAATAACTGACTTACCATATAACGTGTAGCATCAGCAATAGTAACATTTTTAAGGTAAGCATCTGAAAAGAGTTGAATTAATTCCTTAGCATTAGGAGAATCGCCAAGTATTTGCTTTAATTCATCAATTACAGCATTTAGTGATGATGGATTTAATTTGCCAACAGCACCTTTTGCATCCAGACTCCATTTTATTTTTTTACCGAATAAATTAATTGAACTTATTTCATCAAAATCGTGATCTTCGCTAGCCATCCAATAAACAGGAACAAAATTATTTTCCGGATACTTTTTCTTTAATGCTTCGGCTAAATTTATTGTAGAGATAATTTTATAGATGAAATAAAGCGGCCCGGTAAATAAGCAAAGTTGGTGACCAGTACAAACGGTAAAGGTATTTTTATCAAGTAAAAAATTGATATTGTTTTTTACTGATAAGTTTTCCGGGATTTTTGAATACTGAGCATTCAGTACTTCAACCAATAATTTTCTGTTAGTATTTTCTTTGCTTTTATCTTCTATCGTTTTTTTAAAAGAATCAATTTCAGGCCTATAAGAATAGAAAGAACGGAGCTTTGATTCTCCGTTTATATAATCTAAAAACAGTTTTGGGAACTGCTTTGTTTCTTCAAAGGAAATATGGTGTTTTTTAAGCGTCATAATTGCTTTGTAAAGGTAAGGAAATGGGAATTATAAATGATAGATTATAAATTATGAATGCAAAAAGATTAATTGCATTAAATTTGTGAAAAAAGAGAGCTATGACTACTAATGAATCAATAAATCCCTGGAAAACATTAAAATCCGAAAAAATTTACGATTCACCATGGATAGGCCTAACAAAGCACGATATACTTAATCCAAATGGAAATCCGGGAACGTATTCGGTAATTAATTTTAAAAATATGGCTTTAGGTGTTTTGGCTTTGGATAAAGACTATAATACTTGGATTGTGGGACAATATCGTTATCCAATTAATCAGTATTCTTGGGAAATACCAGAAGGTGGTGGGAAATGGGATATAGAACCATTGGAATCAGCTAAACGTGAATTGTTGGAAGAAACAGGGATTACAGCAACCAAATGGACAAAAATTCAGGAAATGCATTTAAGTAATTCGGCCAGCGATGAATTTTGCATTTTATACATAGCGCAAGAATTGAGTTTTGGAAAAGCGGAGCCGGAAGACACAGAACAATTGGAAGTGAAAAAACTTCATTTTAATGAGCTGTATAAAATGGTTGAAGAAGGAAAAATTACAGATAGCTTGACTGTAGCTGCAGTTTTGAAAACAAAACTAATGATGCAGGATGGAAAAATTTAAACAACTAGCCGGCCTTCAAAAACTTCTTTAAACTGAAAAGGCACATCCACCATTTGTTGATAATCTTCTCCAGCTTCACGAATAAAATCATCATCATACGACCAAATAACAACAACTGTTCTCCCCGAATCATGCAATTCTTTCAGCTTATAAAGCATGTATAAAAACATTTTGGAAGAAGAAATATTGAAATAGGTAAGATTAAAAACAAAAAGAGTAATCTTATTTGGGTTTTGAGAATACTCATCTAAAAAATCAAGAACGGGTTGATATAAATCTTTACCATCTAAAGGAAGAGAAACACCTTTGATTTCAAAAACTCCATTTTCCTTATCCATAATAATGGTAGGATAAATTTCTGTTTTGTTAATATTAACGATTTTCAACATAACACTAATGTAATCTCTTTCTTTAAAAAATAAAAAAGAAATCGATGATTACACTACTTCTCCATATAAATCGTAATCCTCTGCCGATGTAATTTTTACGTTTGCGAAATCTCCTACCCTTACGTAATCTTTATCAGCTTTAACCAAAACTTCATTATCAACTTCCGGAGAGTCGAATTCGGTGCGGCCAATGAAATAATCTCCTTCTTTTTTATCGAATAATACTTTGTAAATTTTACCAATTTTCTTTTGGTTTAAGTCGTATGAGATTCCCATTTGCAGAGCCATTACTGCTTCAGTACGTGCCTGTTTTATTTTTGCTGTAACATCATCTTTTAATAAATAAGCATGTGTATTTTCTTCATGAGAATATGCAAAAATTCCTAATCGTTCGAAGCGGGATTGTTCTACCCACTCCAACATTTCTTCATGATCTTTTTTTGTTTCGCCCGGATAACCAGCAATTAGTGTAGTTCTGATTGCTATTCCGGGAACTTTATCACGGATTTGATTTACCAAATCAATTGTTTTTTGTTTAGTAGTTCCTCTTCTCATACTCTTCAGCATATTATCGCTAATATGTTGCAAAGGCATATCCAAATAATTACAAATGTTTTTTCTTTCGTTCATCACATCCAATACATCCATAGGAAAACCAGCCGGGAATGCATAGTGTAAACGGATCCATTCAATTCCATTCACATCGGAAAGTTGCTTTAATAATTCTGAAAGATTTCTTTTTTTGTAAATATCCAAACCGTAATACGTCAAATCCTGCGCAATCAGCATCAACTCTTTTGTTCCGTTTTTCGCTAAATGCTTTGCTTCTTTTACTAATTCTTCAATTGGTTTGGAAATGTGTTTCCCGCGCATCAAAGGAATAGCACAGAAAGAACAAGGTCTGTCGCATCCTTCAGAAATTTTGAAATAAGAAAAATGATGCGGAGTAGTTAATAATCTTTCGCCAACTAATTCGTGTTTATAATCTGCTTTTAATGTTTTTAATAAACGGGGTAATTCGCGAGTACCAAAATATCCGTCAACATTCGGAATTTCTTTTTGTAATTCGGGTTTATAGCGTTCACTCAAACAGCCTGTAACGTATACTTTATCTACCAATCCGGCAGTTTTAGCATCTGCATAACGAATGATAGTATCAATGCTTTCCTGTTTTGCATTATCAATAAATCCGCAAGTATTAATGATTACAATACTTGAATCATCATCGGTGCTTTCGTGTTGTACATCAAAGTTGTTAGCTTTTAATTGTCCCATCAAAACTTCGCTATCCACGATATTTTTGGAGCAACCTAATGTTACAACGTTGACTTTATTTTTCTTAAGTGTCTTAGTCTTCACTTTATTTTATTGTTTAAACAATGAATCAACGAATTCATGTTTGTTAAACACTTGCAAGTCTTCCATTCCTTCACCCACTCCTATATACTTCACCGGAATTTTGAATGAATCGGAAATACCAATTGCCACGCCACCTTTAGCGGTTCCATCTAATTTTGTTATCGCTAATGCATTCACATCTGTGGCTGCTGTAAATTGCTTACACTGCTCAATTGCATTTTGTCCGGTTGAACCATCCAACACCAATAAAATTTCATGAGGAGCATCGGGAATGACTTTCTTCATAACATTTTTTATTTTGGTAAGCTCATTCATTAAATTTACTTTGTTGTGTAACCGACCGGCAGTATCAATAATCACAACATCAGCACCTTTTGCAACAGCAGATGTTAGCGTATCAAATGCAACAGAAGCAGGATCAGCATTCATCCCTTGAGAAACTAAAACAGCATCTGTTCTATCAGCCCAAATTTTAATTTGATCAACTGCTGCTGCACGGAATGTATCGGCAGCACCAATCACAACTTTTTTTCCTGCGTTTCTGAATTGATGAGAAAGTTTTCCGATAGTGGTTGTTTTACCAACTCCATTCACTCCCACAACCATTATAACATAAGGTTTTTTGCCTTCTGGTGTTTCAAAATCCGCTTTATCTTCTTGTCCGTTTGAAACCAATAACTCAGCAACTACTTCTCTTAAAATATCGTTAAGTTTTTCTGTTTCTACTTTTCGTTCTTTAGCAACACGCTCTTTAATTTTTTCGATAATGCGCAAAGATGTATCCACACCAACATCTGAAGTCATTAGGATTTCTTCCAGACTTTCAAGCACTTCATCATCAATGGTAGCTTTTCCCATTATGGCATTGGCCATTTTACTGAAAAAGCTTTGTTTGGTGACGAAAAGGCCTTTGTTAAGACTTTCCCTTTTCTCTTTACTAAAAAAACTAAAAATACCCATCAGGGATAGAAAATTATAAATTATAAATTATAAATGTCTTTACTAAAAACAATAAAAGCTCCTCCTTATCTGGAGAAGCCTTTAGTAATGAATTTATCAATAAGATTATTTATTAGATAAAAAATCTTTGATGTGATCGTTGTGAACGATTTCTTCTTTGAATGAATAAGCACCAGTTTTTGCTGATTTTACCATTTTTATCACTTTTGTAAAGTTATTTCCTTTACCAGATTTAAGTGTTGCGACAACCTTTTTAGCCATTTTATTATGAGTTTTGAGTTATAAGTTTTGAGTTTTGAGTTATACACTCAAGACCTTTACTTAAACCAGATTATTTAATTTCTTTGTGAAGAGTTACTTTCTTCAAGATAGGGTTGTATTTTTTCAACTCTAATCTTTCGGTGGTGTTCTTTTTGTTCTTAGTAGTAATGTAACGAGACGTTCCCGGCATACCGCTGTCTTTGTGCTCAGTACATTCCATAATCACCTGAATTCTGCTGCCTTTTTTTGCCATTTTATTTATTGTTTTTCAAAATTGGAGTGCAAATGTAAAATTTTTAATTGAAATGCACAATATATTTGATGAAATATAGCTCAAACACTAATAAAAAAGCTATTTTATCTTATTAAACAGACTTTCTTCCTTCATTAAAGCCTCCACTTCTTCCGCTTTTTTGGGTAAATGATCTGATAATACTTCAGGTGCGCCAGTAGTAATAAGGACATCGTCTTCAATACGGACACCAATATTCCACCATTTTGGATCGCATTTGGAACCTGAAGGGATATAAACACCAGGTTCAACCGTAATAATATTCCCGGGAGTCAGTTTTCCGTAGTTTCCCGGGTCGTGCACGTCTAATCCCAAATAATGCGATGTTCCGTGAAAGAAATAATCTAAAAAGTCGTTAGGATTAGCAATAATGCCATTTTCTGTCAATCGTTTCTGTATAACCGCCACTGCAGCCTTATGTGCGGCTCTGAACTCTGCTCCGGCTACACAGGCTTTAATTCCTGATTCCTGAGCTTCCAAAACAATGTTGTAAATGATTTTTTCTTCGGTAGAAAATACGCCATCAACTGGCAAAGTCCTTGTAACATCAGCCGTGTAGCCATGATATTCTGCACCAGCATCAATTACCAATAGATCTTTATTGCTTAATTTTTTTCTATTTGTTTCATAATGCAAAATGCAGGAGTTCTCCCCTCCTCCAACAATAGAAGGGTATCCAACATATTCGGAACCTTGATTTTTAAACATGTATTCTACTACTGCCTGTGCCTGATACTCTTTCATGCCAGGTTCCAATGCTTTCATTATTTCTGCATGAGCCAAACAAGTCATATCAATGGCGTTACGCATCAAAACCATTTCTTCAGGTTGCTTAATTTCTCTCAAAGTTGCTAACCATGTAGCTAAATTAAGGTTATCGGAGTTTTTATTGCTCTTAGCGGTTTTCGACCTAAAATGCTTGATAAGACTATATAAATCGCCTTTATCGTTTTTATTATCTCTAACGTCATCATCAAATTCTAAGTGATAAACTTTATCAAAACGGTCAAAATCGGCTTTAAAATCAGCAAATTGATTGTTAATTAATACTTCGGAAAAGCCTAATTGAATCATCACTCCATTTTGTCCCATAATTTTTCCTGTCCATGATTCCTTTGCTGCATCACGGTCCTGAACAAAAATCAATTCATTTGCTTTTATTGTATCGTAATAAGTTTGCTCTTCTTTAAAAACAATGAGCATTGCATTGGGCTCTACTAAACCTGTGAGATAATAGAAATTTGGGTCTTGATGAAAAATGAACTTAGTATCATTTGCACGTTGGCGTTCTGCTCCTGCAAAAATAACTGCACATGTATTTGCAGGCATGAAGTTGCGCAAAGCATCTCTTCTCCCTTTATGGAACTCTTTTGAGAGTATATCTGTATCGTAGCTTTGGGAAAAGCCGGATAGGGATACAAGAAGGAAGATTGAAATAAGGGTTTTCATTTCTAATAAATGTCTCATGTACGAAGCTAGCCCCCGATAGCCATCGGGGTTTTAAAGACTAACAAGTAATCCAAATTAATATCCTTTTAACGACAAACAGATCCCGATTTTCATCGGGATAAATGAAACTAATGCTTTTGAAATCAAAAGCAAAGTTTCATTAAAACAAAAACGTTACTACAAAAGTAGTAACGTTTCCATATATAATTTATACCGCTTGTGTAATAATTACTTTTTCAAGTGGCCTTCAGCTCTTGCTTGTTTAACAACAGCGCTGATTCCATTTTTGTTGATTGTTTTAAGAGCAGATGTAGAGATACGGATAGTAATCCATTTATCCTCTTCAGGTAAATAGAATTTCTTAGTTTGTAAGTTCACATTGAACTTACGTTTCGTTTTAGTGTTTGAGTGAGATACTTTATTACCTACAATCGCTTTTTTTCCTGTGATTTCGCAAACTCTTGACATTGTATTTTGTATTAAATATGTTCTTTTTTAAATTTCGCCCCGATATTTTTTACAAATCGGGATGCAAATATAGGGATTTGTATTTAATTGGCAAAAATCTTTGTGAATATTCTTAAAACTGCAGATAAATAGGCATTACCTGGTCGGCTTGCTTTACTTGGATTATGATCCAGATAAAGATTAGCATAATGGCTATACGTCCCACCATTGTTATCTTTGAAAGCACAAGCACAGAAAATGTTTCGTATACTTTTGGTAAAAAGTGAATGATGTAACCAACCAGCATTACACCAAATACGATTCCATATGCCTCTAACATTGGCTTCCAGGCCGAACCATTAAAATTATAAAGAATCTGATTGATGATGATTTTGGCATCCTCAAAAGACGAAGATTTAAAGAAGATCCAACACAGACAAACGAAATGAAAGGTGATAAAAATTCCTCCTGCTTTCTTTCTGAAGCGATTTATCTTTTTAAGCAAGGTCGGACGCTCATCTTTGACTTTCCTGCGGGAAGCTGCCCAGGCATTTATACGGTCATTTACAGACATTCTCATTTTATCATACGCCAAAGCCACTCCGTGCATGGCACCCCAGACAATAAAGTTAAAATGTGCACCGTGCCACAAACCTCCAAGTATCATCGTTATCATCAAGTTTAAATACTGACGAAACTTCCCTACTCTGTTTCCACCCAATGATATATAGAGATAATCTTTTAACCAAGATGAAAGTGACATGTGCCATCTTCGCCAGAATTCTGTAATACTGCTTGATTGATAAGGTGAATCAAAATTTTCGTTTATAGTAAAGCCCATCCAACGCGCCATACCAATTGCCATATCGGAGTAACCGGAAAAATCACAATAAATCACCATTGCATATCCATAAACTCCCATCAAACATTCTATTCCCGAATGTCGGGCAGGATCATCAAAAATGTATTGAACATAATTTACATAGATATAATCGGAAATAACAACTTTCTTAAACAAGCCTCCGAGTATAAGATACAGACCTTTTGCAATATCCTCTTTTGTGATGTGAATGTCTTTCCTGATTTGCGGAATAAAATCTGAAGCTCTTACAATTGGCCCCATCACCAGCTTTGGAAAGAAAGAAAGGAAAAAACAATAATCTAAAAAACTGGCAACAGGTTTAAATTTTCCTCTATAAACATCAATGGTATAACTCAAATTTTCGAAAGTGTAAAACGAAATCCCGATTGGCAAAATAAGGTTCAAAGGCTTTACCTGTCCTATTTTCAAGTCGTTAATAATTTCAATAAAAAAATCGGTGTACTTGAAATAAAATAGCAAACCAAGATTAATAGCAATACTAAAAATCAGAATCGCCTTTTTTCTTCCTTCTGTTTTTGCAGTATAAATCCAGTTTGATAAATTAAAATCTACAACGGCAGACAATAAAATAAATCCAAAATAAAAGCCGCAAGCCTTGTAGAAAAAGTAAAGTGAGAAGATTGTAAAGTATACTACGCGGGTTAATTTGCGTTTGTATAAGAATTGATAACCCAATAAAAAAACACAAAAGAAAAAAAGAAAAAATCCACTATTAAACAATAGCGGATCTTTCGCATTGTAAGTGAGTTGCGAAACAAGTTTGTCGGTATCTAAATGAAAATCAAACATTTTCTACTTCTTTCCTTTTTTATATTTCTCATACCCGTTCATCAAAGCCGTATAAAATAAATCGCCTTGAATTTGATATCCTCTTCCGGAAAAATGCACTCTGTCCTTTGCCGTTAGTTTCATCGCATACCATTTTCCCATTGAGCCGTATCCACCCATTATTTCGTACAAATCCCAAAAAGCTACATTGTTTTTTGAACAGTATTCTACAACTGCTTCTCTAGCCAATTTCATATCCGGATTTTTCACTCTTCCTTTTCGTGTTTTGCGATAGGAATCTGGCGGTGTTGTGATGATAAAATTTACATTTGGATTAATAGATTTAATGCACAATACCAAAGAATCGATACTCCGGTAAAATAATTCTTTATCGAAACCTGCAGAATATGCTTCATTTGTTCCTAAAGAAATTATCATTAAATCGGAATTGAGATAAGATAATTGCTGAGTAAAATATTTCGACATCACATAGTGTCTGTATTCTGCACCATTTACTCCAATCATATTATATAACACACCAGCAGAATCATTCTCCACCAGCATTCCATAAATACGTGTAACCTTCTGTGTAGCAGTATCAACGCATTTGTTTCTTAAATAAATCTGACGGATAGGTTTATCAAATTTTAATTCTGAAACAAATGCATTGGTTGTTTTATCAGTTGATTTAAATAGCCCACGCTCGCAATTCAAATCATCACAGATGCTGATATCAAAATTATTTTGTCCTTTTTCATGAAACAAAGTAAACTTTGTAAAACTATATCCTAATTTGGGCTGATCTTTCACCATTAAATTAATTTCCGCAAGAGAATCACCTGTTTCTATTGTGTATCCACTTATCCCAATAGGCAGAGGTTTTTCGTAAAACACATTGCGTTTGTAATCCCAAGGAACATTGGTAATTGTTTTGTATGATGTGGGCTCATTACTCTTTGCGGAGCGGTATGGAAATATTAAACCTCTGCCTGCGTTACCAAACTTTAATTGCAATTTTTGACGAACCAAACCCGAAAGATTATCTGCTTGTATGTGCGAATCACCAATATGAGTAACATTTACACGTGTAATTTGTTTTTGCTCTAACTGATAAAGTTTTTCATAAAAAAAATTTAATGAAGTGCTGTCGTTTTCAATTTTATTTAAATTATGCTTAATAAAAGTGTATTGCTTGTAAACGGAAGTATCGATGGTTTGCGCTTTTACAGAGGCAAGACACAAGACGAAAGACACAAGACAAAAAAATAATTTAAAATATTTATAAGTTTTCAAAAACATACGGTTTATTGATTGAGAGACTTTTGATTTTGTTTTTTATTGTAATCCTTGTACTCGCTCATAATTTTACTGAACAATAATTTTCCGACTTTATGAGCACCTTTGAAATTAAAGTGAGTATAATCTTTGTTTGCAAAAGCTGTATCACCTTCCACCCACTTTACCATAGAACCGTTTCCACCCATTGCATCATACAAACTCCAAAATGCAAGTTTGTTATCTTTTGCCATACGTTTCTGAGTTTCCACCAAAATAGGAACACTTGGGTCGGTTTGGTAAACTCCATCTTTACGGTAGCTCTTATCCCCTACACTGATCAACAAAATACTTGTATTAGGAAAACTCGCCTGAATATGCTTTATAGAAGCATTCATTCCGCGTTCGTACCAAGAAAAATCGGTTACGCTTGGGCTGACAGCATTTAATCCATATTCTAAAATAATTAAATCGTACTCTAAACATTCATTAGTTGAAGCATAAATACTTTGTTTGATTTTTGAAATCGGCAATCCGGAATTTCCTCTGAAAGAAAAATTATCTACAAAAACGCCACTGTCACTTTCCATACTGAATCCATAAATATCAATCGGTGATTTACACTGAAATCTTGCATTTACTTGCTGTGCAGAACTGTTAATACTCAATTGATTTACTTCTTTTGTTCCGCTTAATCTGTATCGGGAACCATTTACAATCACGTAATTCTCTCCTTCACTTTTTCCATAAATTACTTTTGTTTCATAAAAACGATTCAGGTGTTTTCGTTTTACAGCAGTATATTTTACTGAACTTCCTGCAGTAGTATTGGTTGTGTCAACAGTATTAAATGTATTTGGAACAAAACAATAACCTGCTATTCCAAGTGAATGCCCGGAAGGAATATTTTCCAATAAATTGTAGGTTGTCCAACCATCAAATGAATGAAATATACTTGTGCGAAAGCCAGAAACAATTGATGTTATTGGAACATAGCCTACACCATCGCCACCAAAAGCATCTTGCATACATTCACGTAAATCCTGAGAAATTAAATCACCTTCAATCATAGAATCTCCGAAATATGCAATGCGTGTTTTACTTTTTTTCTTCTTAAGTAAATTAAGAGATTGAAAAAAATGTGCTAATGCAGAAGTTGTATCATTTTCAAAATCAAAAATATTACTTGAATCAGTTTGTCGCAAAGCAAAGTCTGTACTATCTTTTGCAATAATTGAATCAGTAATGACACAATGTGTCATAGGAACTTTTTTAAATACTCCTTTCTGCATAATATCAGAAAGTGGAGCTACTTTTTTTGTTTTATATCCTGCAATTAAAAATTCAGTATGAAATTGAGAAAGAATGAGCAATACTACGGTAACAATTAATACCATAATAAAAGGTTGAGAATGCCTGTTTTTATCGCTCATGCAGTGTGAAAATTCAATCAAAGATACTCTTTTGCTATAGAGCTATTTGTCTGTAGAAAAAAGAAATAAAAAACGCCCTGTTAATAAAAACAGGGCGTTTCATTTTTTATTGTGTATTATTTAGTGGTTATGTCCATCACCCGGACCATGTTGTTGAGGAGTTGGAGCATCTTTAACATCTACCAATTCCACATCAAAAGTAAGATCTGCTTTAGCCGGAATCATTGGTGGACGACCTTGTTCACCATAAGCTAAATTATAAGGAATGACCAAACGTAATTTATCACCTACACTCATCAAAGCAATCCCTTCGTCCCAACCCGGGATAACTCGACCTTGCCCTAAAGGAAATTCAATTGGCTCACCTCTTTCAACGGATGAATCAAACATTTTTCCATCAGCCAAATATCCTGAATAATGAACTTTTACTGATTTTCCGGCAGCAGCTTTAACTGCTGAACCTGCTTTTTTTACTTCATAATATTTCAATCCGGTTGAAGTTACTTTTTCTTCCAAGCCTTTGATATCAAATAATGCAGGAGGAACAATCACTTTTACATTTAACATTTCAATGTCCATTATTAAATCAGTATTGGGTGGAATCAATGGCGGATAACCTTTTTCGCCTAATGCCAATGAAGATGGAATAATCAATCTAGCTTTTTCACCATTGCGAAGCATGGACATCCCTTCATCCCAACCTGGCATTAATTGACCTTGACCTATTTTAATTGAAAGCGGTTGATTGCGGTCAAATGAGTTATCAAATGTTTTTCCGTCTCTGAAATATCCCGCATAATGAAAGTCCGCAACCGTTCCGGCAACAGCCTGTTCACCTGTTTTATTTGCTTTTACAATAATGTATTGTACTCCGTTTTTTGTTTTTAAAGTATCTTTCCCTTTAACATCGTACGGACGAAGTCCTTCTTTCACATCCAACAATTCAACATCAAAAATCAAAGTTGAGTTGGCTGGGATAGCTCCGGTTGCATTAGCTCCGTAGCCTAGTTCAGGTCCGAATTTAATGGTTGCTTTATCTCCAACCTGAAGCAATAAAAATGCTTCGTCCCAGCCTTTGATAACGTTACCGGCTCCTAATTTAAATTCAAACGGTTGTCCGCGTTTTAAAGATGAATCAAAAACAGTATCGTTTGTTAGCTTACCGGTATAATGCACAATTACTTTATCGCCATTCATTGGTTTTTTTCCACTTCCTTTTTCTGTAATTGTATATTCTAATCCGGATGCTGTTTTCACTGTTTTTGGTTTTTTAACTTTTACACTTTTAGGTTTCTCAGGAGTGCCTTTCGTTTTTTCTTGGGCACTCACTATTAAAGTTGAGAAAGCTAAAAGAATGGTTGCTATTTTTTTCATCGTAATAAATATTAAAAATTATAATTTTAATGATTTACTGTTTTTTCACCGGTTGCAGGTTGAGCCGGAGCCGGACTAACAGCTACTAATTCCACATCAAACACCAATGGAGAAAATGGAGGAATTGGTCCGCCACCTTGAGCTCCGTAAGCAATTGCAGAAGGAATAATTAACTGTCCTTTTGAACCAACACTCATCATCATAATTCCTTCGTCCCAACCTGGTATTACTCCTCCTACTCCAACAGCAAATTCATACGGTTCATATTTTCTTTCTTTATGATATGTGCCAGCTGTTTTAGCCGTTGCTTCATCGCTGGTATCAAAAATGGTTCCATTCAATAATCTTCCCGTATAATTCACCTTAACCATTTCACCTGCTTTAGGTTTTTTTCCGTTTCCTTTTTTGCTTTCGATATAATACAAGCCACTCTCAGTAGGTTTAGCGGTGATTTTATTGTCGGCTAAATATTTAGCAAAAGTAGCACCTTCTTCCGCTTGCATTTTTTGCATCATTGCCTGTTGCTCTTGCATTTGCTTATTTCTTTCTGCTTCAGCTTCTGTTTTTGTAATAATTTTTTCCAACTTAGCTTCAAAAGTTAACATACTTCCTTTTTCAATGTACGGAGGAAGAGAAGGAGCTTTGAAAGTTGTTAAATAAACTGAATCGGCACTGATTATGAAACTAGCGCTATCTCCAAGTCCCATCATTGCTAATGCTTCTTCGAAACTCCCTTTGAATGTAGATTTTTGCAAAGGAAATTCTATATAATTTGTTCCGCTTGGATTTCCAACTCTTGAATCGAATAAAACCGAATCAACACTGTTTTTATACGACATTACTAAACGTACAATATCACCTTCTTGTGGCTTTACAGCATTTTCGTCTTGTTTAAAAAACTGATAATACAATCCATTTTCTGTAACATCATAATCAGGATAAGGAGAATTTGAGCAGGATGCGAATGTTAAAGCAACACCCACAGCAACAGCCAACATTGATTTTGCAAAAGTAATTTTCATTTTTAATTATTATTTTTTAGTTAAATTGAGTAATTCTATTTCGTAAATAACTGCTGTATATGGAGGAATAATTCCGGTTGAAGAACCATCTTTTCCAAAAGCGAGGTGCGAAGGTATAATAAATTTTGCTTTTGCGCCTTCATTCATTAAACATATTGCAGTTTCAAAGCCTTTAATAACTTGCTCCTGTTCTCCACAAACGTATTCCATTGGTTGAGAGCGGTCATAAGTAGATTCGAATACCTTACCAGACAAAAAACTCCCGGTATAATTGATCTTGATGATATTTCCCTTCTCAGGAGGATTACCGGAACCTTGTGTAATGGGCATATAATACATTCCATTTTCCAATCGGGAAAAAGTAGCTTTGCTGGTATCAACAAAAAGTTGAATTTTTCTTTGTTCTTCAATGTCTCTGTCTTCCACTAAAGACTCATATCTTAACAATTCTGCTTCGTATTCTTTTTGGTTTAAAATTTTATGAAGTTTCACATCCATTTTTACTTTGCTTCCAGAATCAAAGAATATAGGTAAATCTACTTTAAAGAATTTATTGAATAAGTTTTTTGCATCTACAATATAGGAAACACTGTCGCCTTCATTCATTGTGCTCAAGCCTTCTTCAAAACTACCAACAAAAGAAGAATGATTAAATGGAAGAATAACCATTCCCATAGCATTACTTGAATAAGTATCCATGAAAACGGAATCCTTTTCGGTTTTATAGGTAATGATTAATTGAAGATAGTCTCCGATGTTTGGTTTACGTTTTCCATCACCTATCACTTGCAATTTGTAATATAAACCAGAGTCGGTTTCGGCATAATCTTTATAGAGAGAATTGTTGCCGCAGGACGCAAAAACTATAACTATAAATAAAATATATAAATAATTGATTTTCAATTTATTATTTTACTGAAAGTAATTCTAATTCGTATAAAACGGAAGCTCTCGGAGGAATGCGTTTTTCGTCTCCAATAAGTCCGTATGCTAAGTGTGATGGAAGAATTATTGTTGCCTTATCTCCTACATGCATATATTTCACTCCTTCGTGCAAACCTGTTTCTACGCTACTTTTATCAACCACAAACTCATAAACACCTGAAGAATCTGACGAGTAACACAGTGTGCCATCTAACAATTTCACATTAAAATTCAATCTCACCCTTTGCTCTGTTTTTGGCATAACACCGCTGCCTTTTTGAGTAATCATATAACGCAAACCACTTCCGGTAGCGATCATTTCCCACTTTTTATGTTTGATATACTGATCAATTTCATCACTTTCTTTTTTTACATAGATTTTGTTAGCCTCAATCAACTTGTCTTTCCCTTCTTTGCTTTCAAAATCAGTTTTATGAGCAACCTTCTCCTCATTGTTACCACAAGACAGTTGTAACAATGTGCTTAAATAGATAATAGCAATAAAAGAATAGTTTTTAAAAATCATTTTTTGTTTAGTGCTGATTTGTAAGTTGGTAATAATTCTTCAAACTTCTGAAGTGTTTTATCCATAGATAATTCACTCATCCCTCCGGCTGCATTTGCATGTCCGCCACCACTAAAGTGTTTTCTAGCAAATACGTTCACATCAAAACTTCCTTGAGAACGAAAAGATGCTTTAATTATTCCATCTCGCTCAACAAAAAAAGCTGCAAATCGAATGCCTTCAATAGATAAAGCATAATTCACAACGCCTTCTGTATCTCCTTTTTGGTATTTGTAATGATCTAATTCAGCCTGTGTAAGGCTAAAATAGGCTGTTTTATATTCTTTGAAAACTTTTAACTTTTCACTTAAGCTAAATCCCAGAAGTTTTATTTTATTTTCGGTATTCCCATCGTAAATCCGATTGTGTATATCCGCATTCTCAGCTCCTGCCTCAATTAAAGAAGCAATTATCTTATGTGTTTTAGCAGTAGTTGAAGGAAAGCGGAAAGAGCCGGTATCAGTCATAATTCCTGTATACAAACAATTTCCAATAGCTTTATTCATCAGCTTCTTGTGTCCCATCAATTGAATTAACTCAAATATAAGCTCACAGGTAGAGCAAGCTTTCACACTGTGTAACATATATTTTGCAAACCCTTCAGGTTGCAAATGATGATCAATCATAAATTTTATTCCCTCTGATTTTTCAACTTCATCACCCAATTTATCGATACGTTTCAAAGAATTAAAATCTAAACAGAAGATAATATCTGCTTTGGCAACCAATGTTTTAGCAGGTTTAGGTTTTTTTGAAAAATCAATTACTTTTTTATTTCCGGGCAACCAAAATAAAAAGGAAGGATAATCATTCGGAGTGATAACAGAAACTTTGTGTTTTAACTGAATCAAGTAATTATACAATCCCAAAGAGGAGCCCATAGCATCGCCATCGGGCGACCAATGTGTAACAATTACAATATTTTTAGGCTTATTTAAAAGCGCCTTTACTTCTTTAATTTGTTTTGCATTCATAAGAGCACAAATTTACAATAATTTGCCCGCCAATTAGCAATCTTTATTTGTTTGAGATGAAGATATTTTTTCTAATTTCGCACCCGAATTTTAATTAAACAAAAAGCAATGGCAACAAACAGAACATTTACAATGATTAAGCCTGATGCAGTTGAGAACAACTACATTGGTGGGATTTTAAAGATGATCAACGAAGCAGGGTTTAGAATTGTAGCAATGAAATACACAAAACTATCAGCTGAAGCTGCTGGTAAATTTTATGAAATACACAAAGAGCGCCCATTCTACGGAGAACTTGTAAATTACATGTCTTCAGGACCAATTGTAGCAGCTATCTTAGAAAAAGAAAATGCAGTAGCTGATTTCAGAACATTAATTGGTGCAACAGATCCAACAAAGGCAGACGAAGGGACAATACGTAAAATTTATGCAAAGTCAATTGCAGCAAATGCGGTTCATGGTTCAGACAGCGATGAGAATGCGCAAATAGAAGGTGATTTTTATTTTTCTAAATTGGAAAGATTTTAAGTTCAACTTATTTCAAATGAAAAAGCACAAGTAAACACTTGTGCTTTTTCATTTGAAACCTCCCCCTGCCCCCTCGTAGAGGGGGATATTGTCCTAACAAACATTTTACTTAACTCCCTCTAAAATTTCAAATATTTTCACCATTGCCAAAGTATCCATTTTGCAATATTCCAGAAGTTGTTCACGTGTTTCCAATGCTTTGAACATATCCGTTTCTTTGCTTAAGTTCTCAAATGCTATCATAGCAACACTTCCGCTGGCAATTTTAAGGTTCGAATAATTTAATTCGGGCACCAATGCAGGCAAAACATTTTTTATCGAAAAAGAATTTTTCATTGCGGGATGATAATAACTTCTTTCCTGAAATGGCTGAACAAGGTCAATCATCCTTTTTAAACGATTATCAATTTCGGATGAGTATTCCGGAAAATCTTTTTTCAACCCATTTAAAACATTTTTTTCCATCAAAATATCATAAACCAAAATTGTTCCATCGGATTCTGTATCTTTTAAAAGAGCTTCCACGAAAGTTTTCCGGGGATCGGAATGTTGGTCGGCTAAAAATTCAAAATGTTCTAATTCAGAATTTTTATCTTTTTTATAATGCAAGGAATATTGAAATGGAATATGCTGATAAGGTTTTGTTTTTTCATACAAAGGAATTGCAGGCATAAATGTTTCGAAGTCCATAAAAAAAACAGGGTATTTTATTTTTTCAAGAAATACATTTATAGCTGATTCATCAATATGGGCTTTATTTTTTTTTATTGATTGAATGTGAATATTTACATTTTTATCTAAATCGTTTTTATCCGGAATTTGGTCAATGGTCTTGTAACCGTTATTATATAAATCAAACAACTCCGCTTTTTTTATTCCTGTTATTTCAAAAACAGAATTCGGAGGAACACTTTTCCAACAAGTCCCCATAAAATCACAATTATATGGACTAAAACAATGCTCACCAATTTTAATATCAGGCTCAACAGCAGTATTAACAACGGACATAGAACGATTAATGTTTTCCTGAACTAGTTCTTGATTTATTAAGGCTTCTTTCAAAACTGACTTAATTGAAAAGAATCCGTTTAAGTCTACTCCCCCGTTTCTTACATATTGATTATTAATTATTATAAGTGAAATATCTTTTAGAGGAATGCCTGAGTTTGTAATTACCCAATATTGTAAGGATGCATCCAATAAATAAGTTGGTGAAATTTTAGTAGAACTCTTTACTTCATAGGCAAACCATTCGTTATTCTTTTTTACCAAAATATCCAGAATGGCAAGTACTTGATTGTGCTGAAAAGCGGCTTCATATATCACTTCTACTCCACTTTCAATTAATTTTTTTGTTTTCTCAACAGCTTCAATATTGTTGGAACGTTTTGCCGGAGTTGCATCAACACCATCCGGAAAAAGCTTTTGAGCTAGTAGTCCGACATTATTTCCTCTATTAAAAACAGCTTGTTGTTCAGTTGAAACAGGATCACGCTTCTGTATAAAATATTTATAGAGATACAAAGATTTAGCACACTGTAGTCCGCGTAAAAAGGTTGATTTGCTTAATATGTGTTTTTCCAATTGTAGTTTTCTTAAATTAAATGACATCCATTTTATTCAGAATTTGCGTAAAAGTACTTTCTTTTTGTTGTTTAAATTAAATATTATAGATTAAAACAATCTTTTTAATAGATTCATCTATCATAAATATAGATTCATCGACAATAAATGCAAGAAAGTGGTTATGAACAATTTAGCACTAAATAAAAAGCAACTAAATGCTTGTTTTTATCGTCTTATATAGGTAACATTGTTATAACGATAATATTTAAAACTACTCGTATGAAACTACTAACACTAAAAGCCATTGGCTTTATATTTCTATTTTTTATTTCCTCTGCCACTTTTTCGCAAATTGCCGCAAGCCCCTCAACCAGCTCTACTTCTAAGACGAGTAAAGCAACAACATATAACTATATCCTTTCTGATTTAGGTACAACTGCTCAAGCAACTGATTTAGTAACCATTTTCAAGGCCAGACCAGGAATTATTGATGCAATAGTTGATTTACCTAATCATAAGCTTACTGTTAAAGCACCACAAGAAATGCTGGAGTCTGATATTTTAGAAATAATAAAATATGCAGGAAAAATAGTTTTAACAGATGCTGATTTAATTTCAAAATATTACTAATTACGAAATCTCTCTTTCATTTATGAAAAAAATATACTCCATAATTGTTTTTTATTTTTTTGCTCAAAATGCCATTGCAACTAATATTATCTCGGCAGCAAATAATGGAAATTTTGAAAACGCTACTCCTGGACTTAATTGGACAACAGTCAATCCGGCTACAAATGCTATTTGGTTTTGTGGTAGCAATTATAAATGTAGCGGTACAAACGGTGCATATATTGGTACTGCTGTAGGAAATAACAATTACAATACTACAACCTCCAGAGTAGCACATATTTATAGGGATGTAACTTTCCCTTCTTGTGAAACAAACATTACATTAACCTTCAATTGGAGAGGGCAAGGTGAAGGAACTTATGATTTTTTAAAAGTCTACTTAGTTCCAACATCAACAACGCCAGTAGCTAATACTCAATTGCCTGCAGGAAATCAGATAGGAGTTGAATATAGTCTGCAAGGATCGTGTACTGGTGCATCAATAACAATTACTGGTACTCAGGCTGGAAACACTTCCGGAGCAAGTACTATGCGATTAGTTTTTAGTTGGAGAAATGATGCTTCAGCAGGCACAACACCTGCAGCAACATTTGATGATGTTGTTCTTACTTCTTTACTTCCTTCAACAGTTCCAAATTGTGCTACTATTTCCTCACCGGCAAATGGCGCTAGTGGCATGTGCCCTGGCGGAGTAACTTTAAATTGGAATGCACCTTCTCCTGCTCCCAATAGCTATTTGTTATATTTTGGAACGGATGCAGGAGCAACCAATATAGTAAACGGAACAGATATCGGAAATGTTCTCACATACAACCCTGGAACACTTAGTTCCAGTACAACATATTATTGGAGAATAGTTCCAACAAACTGTGCAGGTAATGCAACAGGATGTACAATTTGGAACTTTACGACAGGTATTGGTCCCGTCAACGATGACCCTTGTTCAGCAACAACATTAACTGTGGGTGCTTCCTGTAGCTATACAACTTATTCAAATAGCTGTGCATCTGCAACTACAGCCGGTTCACCTCCTGCACCTGGTTGTGCAAGCTATACAGGAGCTGATGTTTGGTTCTCAGTTACTGTTCCTGCTTCTGGAACATTGGATTTTGATTCACAAACCGGAGTAATTACGGATGGCGGAATGGCAATCTATTCAGGCTCATGTGGTTCTTTAACGTTAGTTGATTGTGATGATGATAATAGTGTAAATGGTTCAATGCCTTTTATTTCTGTTATAGGTCAAACTCCAGGATCAACTTTGTTTGTGCGATTCTGGGAATATGGTGGCGGCACCGAAGGAACATTTGGCTTATGTGTTACCAATCCTTGTCCCGTTCAACCTTCTAATGATAATTGCTCTGGAGCAACTGCTTTAACAATGAATGCTTATGGTTCATGTGCTTCTACTTCTGCTGGAACATTACAGTGTTCGTCACCTTCAGGAACTTCAACCGGTGCTTGCTTTGGAGATCCTGATGATGATATTTGGTTTTCTTTTGTTGCTACTGCAACCGCTCATCCAATTACTTTAACTACTGCTTCTGGCTTTGATGCCTATATGCAATTGTATTCCGGAACTTGTGGATCACTTACTTCAATGCAATGTTCAGACCCTGATAATTTTCTCGCAACTGGTTTGACAATTGGACAGACTTATTATATCCGTGTTTATTCTTACAGTACCGGGACACCAGCTAACGGTAATTTAACAATGTGTATTAGTGCACCAGCAGCTTGTCCTGCAAATATGGGTGCCGGAAATGTCACAATTGCTTCTTTACCTTATAATGCTACAGGACAAACGACTTGCGGAGCAGGTGACGATATCACTGCAACAAATGCAAGTACTTGTGGAAGTACCAATTATTTTGTTGATGATGATAAAGTTTACACCTTTACCCCAGCAACATCAGGATCCATAACAGTAACATTAAACTCTACTCAAAGTTGGACAGGAATGATGCTTTATGATGGTTGCCCATTTTCTGCAAACTGTATAACCTATGTTCAATCTTCAGCTTCAGGTTCAAAAAGTTTTTGTACAAGTGTTGTTGCAGGAAACACTTATTATTTAGTTATTGACGGATGGGGAACCTTTGGTGGTTGTATTTCTTCTTTTTCTCTTGACATTACTGCACCTGTGGGTGGAAACAATGATTTACCTTGTGCTGCAACAGCTTTAACTTTAGGAACTTCAGTTACAGGTGATAATATTTGCTCAAGTGGTGGCGGTGAACCTGCTATTCCTTCATGCTGGACGGGGGGAAGTGTAAATACACTGTGGTATTCTTTTGTTGCACCGGCTTCAGGTATAGCATACATTCAAACTACAGCAACCACTATTACTGCAACACAAATTGCTCTTTACAGCGGTACTTGTGGACCTGGTTTAGTGCTTGTTTCATGTAATCAATTTCCACCTGCTGGTTGTACTTCAGGAAGTAATTCCGGCTCTTTAATAAATGCTTCAGGATTAACTCCAGGTGCAACTTATTATGTTCGCGTTGATGGAAGAAATAGCAGCGTTGGAACGTTTTCTATAATTGTTGACAATGGTACGTCAAGCTCTACTTCTCCGGTTCCCGGACAAGATTGTACAATTCCATTGGTTGTTTGTAATGCAACTATGGTGATTGGTAATCCGGGATATTCTAATACAGGTAATGTTTGCGATTTTAACGGTGCTGATGATTGCACAAGTGGTGAATTAAATTCTGTATGGTACCAAATTACTATTGCAGCTACCGGTAATTTTAATTTTAATTTAATGCCAAATGATGGATCAAATAGTTCTTGTGGGACCGAAACAGATTACGATTATTTGCTTTGGAGAATGTCGGGAACAGGTGCGACTACAACTTGTTCTGGCATAACTGCAGCTAGTAGTGCTGCTTTATTAGCTTGTAATTTTGATAGCTATGGGGTAACAGGAATTGCACCGGGAGGAAATGCTCCTACTCCGATTAGCTCTTGTTTTAATTGGGCATACGAACCAACGGTTTCTGTTACTGCAGGTGATGTTTTATATTTATGTATTCAAAATTATTCAGGAAGTACTCAAGGATTTACTCTTGACTTAACTCCATCAGGTGCAGGTGTAATCAATTATACTGCTCCTTCAACCGTATATTGGACCGGTGGTGCAAGCACAGTTTGGACAAATCCTGTTAACTGGGGAAGTTGCGGAACATACCCTGTATGTGGTGTAAATGCAGTTGTAACTGCAGCATCCTCTACACAACCAATTATTACAGGAACAGAATATGTAAAAGACCTAACTATTAATCCCGGAGCAACTTTAACTTTAAGTTCAACAGCTATTTTACATATCTGCGGAAACTTTACTAACAATGGTACATTTACTGCTGCAGCAGGTTCACAAGTTATTTTTGACCCTCCTACTCTTGTTACTCAAAGTCTTTCAGGAAGCTTTACTGGAACAAATAAATTTCACCACTTCACCGTTACTAAATCCAGCGGTTCTGTTGTTGCAAATAATGATATTGATATTGCTGGTAACTTCACAACATCAAATAGTACAAGCGTTTTCAACTCCAATAACTTCTATATAAAAGTTGCTGGGAACTTTGTGAACGCAACGGGTAATACTACTTACACAACTACTGGGACTATTGGAGCATTGGAATTTAATGGAACTGCTGCTCAGACTTATAACCAGGGAAGTTCCACACTTGATTTAAATGCCGTGATAATGAATAATAGTAGCACAGGTGTTACTTTACAAACAAATATGAACATCAAAGCAACAACTGGAACACTAACACTTACTGCAGGTAAAATAAATACCGGTGCTTTTATGGTAATTGTAAACAATTCTACTACTACTTCTGTTTCTGCCGGAAATACTACTAGCTATGTTAATGGTTTTTTAAGAAGATATATTAATAACTCAACTGGTTCCTTCGATTTTCCTGTTGGATTAACTGCCTCTTATCAAAGAGCAAATGTAAACTTCACTGCCGCTCCAACAATTACTTATTTGACTGCAGATTTTCAAACCTATGGATCCCTCCCTGGAGCGCTAGGGTCTTCTGAATGTTCAGCAACATATAATTTTGCTGCATTAAATAATGGATTCTGGAATATTGATGCAAATACTGCCAATAATAATACAGGGATGTACAACATCACATTGTATAATACTGCATATTCAAATGCTCAATTGGGATGGACAGTAATGTCGCGCCACAATGGTAGCGCAACTTGGGATATCATTAATGGTGATGGTAGCTCTGGATCTTGTGTTGCTAGTCCTGTTACTGCTGTTGTTAGAAATAACATGATTGGGTTTTCAGATTTTGGAAATGCTCAATCTACAACTCCGCTTCCTATTCAATTACTTTCTTTTACTGGAAAGAATGAAGGTGTGAAAAATAAATTGGAATGGATAACTGCTTCCGAATTAAACAACGATTATTTTACTTTGGATCATTCTATTGATGGTGTAAATTTTGAAACGGTAATTACCAAAGAAGGAGCAGGAAATAGTAATGCAGTAATTAACTATGATGCATACGACTACTCACCGTATGTTGGAAAAACCTATTATCGCTTAAAACAAACAGACTATGACGGTAAGTTTACCTATTCGTCTATTATAAGCATTGAGAACGCTTTAGATGAAATTAGTTTAACAAATGTGCATCCAAACCCTACAACTTCTGACTTGAATTTTGATTTTACAACTCCAGTTAGAGGAATTGTAAAAATTCAAATCGTTGACTATTTAGGAAGAACAGTAGTTTCAAAGTTTCAAAAGGTGGAAGAAGGAAAATCCAGTTTGATAACACAAATGGGTGAACTGGCAAAAGGAGTTTATACTTTGAAGGTTGAGTTCAGTGAAGGAGATTTTAAATCAATAACTAAAGTTATAAAGCAATAATAATTAATTGAAATATTATTTCAATTAATACGTTTTAAAATCCCCCGAGCACTTGGGGGATTTTTTTGGTTATATATAGACCGAAACCTAATTTTTGTCGGCAAAAAGGGCTTTTGATTTACAATTTATATAGCTACATTTGTTTCTAGATTACTTGATTATCCTATGAATAAAAAATTCTGGCTTGTACTTTCGGTATTCGTCTTTTTAATACTTGTTTGCAGTCATTTATCGGCTCAACTTACTGTAAATGCTGGTCCAGATAAAACAATTTGTCCGGGAACCAGCACTTCAATTGGTAGCATCTCACCTGCTTCTGGCGGATTAGCTCCTTACACCTATTCATGGAGTCCTGCAACATTTTTAAGTAGTTCTTCAAATCCAAATCCAATTTGCACTCCTCTAGATTATGCAGTTTATACCCTTACGGTAACAGATGATACAGGAGCAGTTGCAACTGATGTTGTCATCGTTTCATTAAACTACGTTTTTTATACAAATGCAGGAAATGATACGAGCATCTGTGAAAACAGTTCTGCTCTTCTTGGTGCAGATTTAAATGTTACTGGAATGGGAGTAACTTATTCTTGGTCTCCAACAACTTTTTTAGATAACAATACCTTGCCTCGTCCAACTTGTGTTAATCCAACATCTAGCATTACGTATACATTAACGTGTACCACAGCAGCCTGTCCTCCCAAAACAGATCAAGTAACTGTGACAATTATTCCTACCCCAGACATTGACGCAGGTCCTGATGTAACCATTTTTGAAGGAGAAGTTACCACACTTCAAGCCAATGGTGGTTTTTATTATGCCTGGAGCCCTGAACCAATTGTTTATGAGTTTACTGAAAATCCGGATGTTGAACCTATTGTTACAACTATGTATTATTTATATGGAACAGATGCTTCAAATACTTGTCCGGGATACGACTCAGTTCTAGTAACAGTAATAGAAAGTGATGAGCTGGTGTTCTATAATACATTTACTCCCAATTTCGATGGTAATAATGATACCTGGTACATTGGAAACATTCATAAATACCCAAACAACCGGTTGGAAATATATAACCGTTATGGGAAATTGGTTTATAAAACCAGTCAATATGCTAATACCTGGGATGGAAAAGCTTTTGGAGAAACTTTACCCGAAGGAACTTACTTTTTTGTTTTGGAATTAGGTGATGGAAAAGGAAAAAAGAATGGAACAGTAACTATTATTGATTAAAAAAATTGATACAGAAAAGTCTACATATCATTTTATTTTGTTTAGCGGCATTAGTTTGTAACGCTCAGCAATTGCCCTATTATTCGCAGCATAAAAACAATGCATTTATGCTTAACCCCGGAGTTACCGGTACAAAAAGATTATTAGATGCGAGATTAAATTATAGAAAACAATGGGTTGGATACGAAGGAGCTCCTACAACAGTTAGTTTAGGATTGCATAGTAGATTTATGAAAGGTAAAATGGGTGCAGGATTGTATTTGATGCAAGATAAAATAGGTCCTTCAAAACAAATGAATATTGGAGCTGCATACGCTTACCACCTTCGTTTTCCTGATTGTGAATTATCCGCAGGCTTAGCAGGAAATTTTACAAAATATACTTTGATTGGAAATTACATGACCTTGCATCACAATCAAGATCCATCCATCGACCAAAGTTTAAGTAATAGTACCTGGGTGACTGATGCAAGTGTTGGTTTTTATTTATACAACGATAGATTTCATGTTGGTGCAAGCGGTTTACATTTAATACAATCTACTGCAGAGTTTTACAAAAACGATACAACAAAAAAAGGAACTATAAAATATATTACTCAAGCTAATTTTACATTGGGATATAATTTTGCTGAAAATCCTGATTATATATGGGAAAGCACATTATACGGACAGTATGTAAAAGGCGCACCAATGATGTTGGATTACACATTACGTGTACACTTTTTCGAGCAAGCATTCACAGGTTTTTCAATCCGCTTACGTGATGCAATTGCTATACATGCAGGATTTACTTTTTTTGGAAATTATCAGATAAGTTATTCTTATGACATTCAAATAGGAGGATTAAAAAAATTCAACAGTGGGTCTCATGAAATAATGCTTGCAGTAAGTCATGATATCTTTAAAACAAAAAGAGGAAGAGATAATAGTAAGTTTCTGAATCAGAAATACGGTTACTTATTTTAACCTTCCGCTACTCTATTATCCGGTATTTTTCATACGCTTCTTTTCTGAAACAAGAATTAAAATGCCACCACTCGGTAGTGATTCCCATAAATCCTCCTGCTTCCATCACTTCTCTTAACAATTGTCTGTTGAGTAATTGTATGTGAGTCAACTTTCCTTCTTCAATCATTCTTTCTTCTTCTCTGGGATAAGCCAGTTCTCCGAAATAATCATACGGTGTTCCCATATCTAATTCCATCCCTAATTCATTTACAATACTTACATCTACTGCTGCTCCAAAATTATGTAAGGAACCATTGTTTGGATTTGAAACATATTTGGATCTTTCAAAATACGGAACATCAATAGTATCCCACATCTTACGCTGAATACTTCTTGCCCTCACAGCATCATAAATAATTAAATTATAAAAAGGGAATTTTGATTTAAGTATTTCCTGTGAGCATTTTAATTTTTCGGCTACATCGGGTTGCAAATAACACTTGTTTAAATCGCCATACATATCTAAACCTAAAAAATTATTGTCAGTAGAATATTTTAAATCTACAACAACACTTGAATCTATTGTTTTTATATCAACAAGGCCAGCTTCTAAAATTGATTTTTCAAGATCACTTATGAATAATGGTGTAGGAATAAAAACACTTTTCTCTATCGAGTCCTTTTCTGCAATAACAGGTTCTGCAACAGCTGGAATAGCGACTATTTCTTTATTGTCATTGCTAGCATGCACAAAATAGTCGCAAGCTTCAAAAGAGCAGGCAATCATTATTAAGATGATAAATATTGGAATAAGTTTCTTCATTTATATTAACAAAGTTAATGAATAATAATTTCTTGCTTACTTTTGTGTTAATGCTCAACAAAGCTTCCAAAATATTAATGATTCGTCCGGTTAAATTCGGATTCAATACACAAACTGCCGAAAGCAATTCTTTTCAGCAAAAAACGGATGTTGAAAGTATTGAAAACATTCAGGCAAAAGCCCTGGAAGAGTTTAATCAGTTTTCAAACAAACTGATTGCTGCCGGAATGGATGTGGTAATTTATGATGATACAACTTCACCACATACCCCCGACTCTATTTTCCCTAACAATTGGATTTCTTTTCATGAGAATAATGAACTGGTTTTATATCCTATGCTTGCTGAAAACAGAAGACTTGAAAGAAGAACGGATATTCTTTCAGAATTCAAAAAAAACAATACCATCTTTATTGATCTGACGAAATTTGAAAATAAAAAAATGTTTTTGGAAGGAACCGGAAGTATTGTTTTTGATTATACTCATAAAGTAGCGTATGCAAACCGATCCCCGCGTACCGACAAAATGTTATTCGAGCAACTTTGTAAACAATTGAATTTCGAAAGTGTCTATTTTAAAGCTGTAGATAAAAACGGCAACGATATTTATCACACAAATGTATTGATGTGTATAGGAAATGGTTTTGCGGTATTGTGTAAAGACTGTATCCAGGATAAAAACGATTTAGCTAAAGTCATCGACTCCTTAACATTTACAAAACATGAAATAATTTCTATTTCATACGAACAAATGAATTCTTTTGCAGGAAATATGTATCAATTGTACAACTTCAAAGGAGAAAGTTTTATAGTGCTGAGCGAGCAAGCATTTAAATCATTAAACCAAGGGCAAATAAAACAACTCGAACAATATGGAACATTGTTACACTCTCCACTTTATACCATTGAGCAATATGGCGGGGGAAGTGCGAGATGTATGATTGCTGATATAAAAAGTTAAAAGATAGGAAAGTCAGAAGTCAAAAGAAAAAGTAGACAATTGGCAGTAGACAATAGACAAAAGAAAAGAAAAATAATTAGTCGACAATAGACAGTAAAC